>OQVT01000833.1_pt1 | contig 18499 bp, 13 predicted proteins | sample 1691561 | NCBI WGS metagenome assembly OQVT01 (sample SAMN03418260, study PRJEB22391) | human gut metagenome | biome: human-gut; feature: organic feature; material: feces | host: Homo sapiens | place: Tanzania | collected 2013-01 | reverse complement strand
AACAAGCCCATTGGCAGAATTAAGTATGCACTAAATTAATTCCGCCAACGGGTTACCGTTATTTTATAATAGTGTTTTAATGGTGTTTTAATGCCGTTTAAACGCTGTTAAAACACCCGATTTTGTTTCACGTTTTATCGATGGATTGACCTCTTTCCCAAAAGGTAGTATGCTTTTTTGGAAAAGGTCGTATGCTTTTTGGAAAAAGGTCGTATGCTTTTATTCCAACACCAAGATTTCTTTTGCTTTTAAAGACAATGTACCATCCAATGCTACGGTACGGCCGGTGAAAATGTCTGTTCTGCTATTTTTATCACGTGTTATCTCTGCGTAACGTTCCATCGGCAGTTCTACATTTTTACTGCCACCATTCATGATGACAATCACATTTTTCCCGTCCAAGTTCCGCTCATAGACATATACATTTTGGAACGGCATGAAATGTTTCATTTTCCCTTTGCTGATGATTTCATTGCCTTTCCTCCACTTCAGCAGTTTCTGTGTAAATTGCCAAGCATTGTTCTGCACTTCGCTTCTCCCTGCCGCCTCGAATTGGTTTACTTTATCGCCTTGCCATCCACCGGGGACATCCAAACGGATGTAACCATCTCCATTTTCTTTCGTCCCGTTCATCAATAACTCTTGTCCATAATATAGTTGAGGAATACCCGGGATGGTCAACAGGAAGGTAATACCCTGCTTGAAAGCATACAACTCATCGATGCTTTTAGGCATTTCACGGAGGAAACGATCGGTATCATGGTTTTCCAAGAAACGCAACACATGATTGATATCGGCATATACATAGTCGTAACAGAGATGCTCGAATGCTCCTTGCAAACCTCCATCGGCATGGAAGACATCGTGGGCTATTCCCATCAACTTGAAGTCCATGACCGTTTTCAGGCCGGTATCTTCCCCGAAGTTCAGCCGACTGCCTTGCTGCCAATATGCCGAACCGATAGTATAGTTCATCCAAGCCTCTCCCACGATATTATATTGCGGGTATTCATTCTCCACCTCTTTGCACCATCTCCTCATCATCTCCACATCTGCATAGGGATAGGTATCTTGGCGTATGCCATCCACACCACTATATTCAATCCACCAAATAGAGTTCTGAATCAAATATTTCTCCACATGCGGATTCTTTTGGTTCAAATCAGGCATAGAATGGACAAACCATCCATCCATCATGACACTTTTGTCGTAATCAGACACATAAGGGTCGAAATACGCCTCTTTATCGTGGTTCGTTTGGACATAATGGTCCAAATTGTTAAACCAATCGTGGCTGGGGATATCCTTCATCCATGGATGTTCACTACCGCAATGGTTGAAAATCATATCCATCACGACTTTCATTCCTCTCTGGTGAGCCTTGTCTATAAGTCTTTTATAATCCTCATTGGTTCCAAAGCGGGAATCCACACGGTAGTAGTCTGTCGTTGCATAACCATGGTATGAACCACCGGGCATATCGTTCTCCAGAACCGGATTCAGCCAGATGGCTGTCACACCCAAATCCTCGATATAGTCCAGATGCTGCTCTATGCCTGCCAAATCTCCACCATGACGGGCATTCGGACTCTCCCTGTCCACCTTATACTCGCAGCGCATCGGGATTTGATCGTTGGATGGATCGCCATTAGCAAAACGGTCCGGCATGACCAAATAAAGCACGTCGGAAGAGTTAAACCCGACTATTTCATCGGCATGCTCTTTCCTTTTCTTCAATTCATACGGACAAACGAAACTCTTTTTCCCTTTGGTAAAGGTTATATCAAAACTGCCGGGTTGCGCATCCGCCACATCCAAATAGAGCAAAAGGTAATTAGGGCTTTCCAAAGCGACCGTGCTTTTCACCTTCACACCGGGATAGCGGACAGTCGGCAAATAGCCGGCTATATCTTTACCATAAACCATCAACTGAAGTTCAGGGTTTTTCATTCCAGACCACCAAAAGGCAGGTTCCAATTTCAGGCTTTCCGCCCAAGACGTACACGTAGCAAAGAATGCCAACAGTAGCACTAAACAAAAGTTTTTCTTCATGATTTTGTTTTATTAGGGTTATTATCTTACCGACCTCCCCCGAAGGATTTCGGTGAATGTCTTTCCACAAAGATAAGGAGATTTCTTTTCATCTCAATATTTTATCCTTGAGAAATACCACAACTTTCCCCTATACATATACGACCTCTTTTATCTTCCATATCCACCCGGCAAGGAGAAGAAATATAAGAGGCAAAGCTATGGATAGCTGCTTAACCGTAAACCGCGCTCCGCTTAACTTCATAATCCAATAGGCTTCTGCTGTCCAAACCAACAAGCCGACAACTCCAAAATAGAAGATGGCAGTGCCCATGGAAGCATGCAATTCACCACAAATAACTATTGCCACCACTCTCACGGCAAACATCACCAAATTCAAGATCAATTCTATCCGCTGGCAATCCTTTGCATCAAAGATGACGCTCAGCGGGGAAAAGCAGAGCATAATCCAAATGCAGGGAGCCAAGATAACAGCATATTGCGCAGAAACGAGCCAACGATCTCCCAACACAAAGGAGAAAAGTTCCTCACCGATGCCGACCAACAGAATGGTCATCAATAGACCTGCCGCAAAAGTAAACCGGAGCAGTTGCATAAGGAGCTGATGGCTCTGGTTCTCGGACGAAGCCAAAGATGCCTTTTTATAGAACACTTTACTCATGGCTGCCCCAGCCAACTGCACCGGGAAGTAAAGCAATGAAATGGTCATGGAGAAATAACCGATGTATTCTTTCTCGAAATAGAGAGCCAACATCAAAACCATCACGCTGGTAGAAGCGGCATTCAAGAGGCTGCCGGGCATCTGATAAATAGGGAAATAACGATAACGGTAAGCCACTCGCTTCAGCGATTGCCAATCATATCCGGAGAATAGGATTCGGCGGAGCGGCATTTTGTATTCACAATAGGAAACCGCAGCCAACAATCCCACGAATGCGCCGGTAATAAGTCCGTAAAGACAATGGAACAATCCCAATGAAATGCGGGAAATCGCTTGGAGGGCATTCCTCACCACTCCGGAAATAGCAATCAACTTATATCGCTCCTTCCGGTTGGCATAATGGGTATAGATTTGCAACAAGCCCAATGCGAGCACGAAAAACGGGAGCAGATATTTCCCCGGAAGTTGCGTAATCAGCGGAAGATGGAACACCTCTCCCAGCAGCACGCCACCAAACGACAAGAAGAAAAAGGAAAGTACTATCAAGAAGCAGAGCCGCATGACCATTTCGGCATCCTTTTCCGATTCGGGGCGCACGATTGCCAATTCATATTGTCCAGTCGCTGCCACTGCCAACAAAGAGACAACACTCAAAAAGATTCCCCAGTCGCCATAGGCGTCGGCACTATAAATACGCGCCAACACGACTGAAGCCAAAACCGGAATCAATTGGGCAACCAACGTGCCCGCTCCCAACGTCAAAATGTGTTTACCCGACTCGCCTATCTTCATGTGTCAAAGGGACAATCCGTCCAACAAACGGACATACAAATCAATCGCTTCTCGTATCTCCAGCAGTTCAATGTATTCATCGGCTGAATGAGAACGGGCTGAATCGCCCGGTCCAATCTTGACCGAAGGGAATGACATCAACGCCTGGTCGCTCAAGGTTGGAGAACCAAACGGTTCGCGTCCCAATAAAAGGGCACGCTGCACAAATGGATGGTTCAAATCGGTCCGGGAGGAGTTGAGCCGGAAACTACGGGCTTTTATTTCCGATTTGAGTGCTGTTTGAACAGTGTTGAACAACTGTTCATTCGAATAATATTCATTGGAGCGGATATCTACGACATATTCGCATTTGTCCGGTACGACATTGTGCTGGGTGCCGGCCTGTATCATGGTAACGCTCATCTTCACCGGTCCCAAGAACTCGCTCTTCTCCGGGAATTGATATGTACGGAACCATTCTATATCTTGCATCGCCTCATAGATTGCATTGATTCCTTCGTTGCGAGCAGCATGGCCGGCTTTTCCTTTAGCCACGCAATCCAGCACCATCAAACCCTTTTCCGCAACCGCAGGATGCATGCCGGTCGGTTCACCTACGACAGCAAACGTAATCGGCGGCAAAAGTTTCAAGACACTTTCAATGCCGTTCTTGCCTGAAACCTCCTCTTCACAGGAAGCCAAGAATATCAAATTGTAGGATTGTTCCCTTTCTATCAACTGGGAGAAAGCGGCATAAAGGGAGACCACACTGGCTCCGGCATCGTTACTGCCCAAACCATACAGCCTGTCATCTTCCGTCTCTTCAGGAGTAAACGGGTCTTTTGTCCAGCCGCTTGCCGGTTTTACCGTATCAATATGAGAGTTCAAAAGCAGTGTCGGCTTCTTCGGGTCAATCATCCCGGCCGTCAACCATATATTATTGCCGCTTCTGTAAACGAAATGACCATCTTCTTTCCACAACTGCTCCAAATAGTCCGCAACCTCTTTCTCGTCGCGGCTGAACGAAGGACGGGAAATCATCCCTTTCAATAAATCAAGTGCCCTATAATACATTATATATATCTTATTCCACTAAAAGTTTATCCACCGTTTGGCGGTCACGTTCCAACTGCTCACGAAGAGCCTCCACGCTCTCAAACGTCTTGTCTTCCCGCACCGCATAGACAAATGAGACTGTAATCTCATCATTATAGGCATTCCCGGAGAAACCGAGGATATTCACCTCGATTGTCAGGTTGTCCCCATTCTGCAAAGTCGGCCGCTTGCCAATATACAACATCCCTTTGTAACGCTTGCCAAGAAGTTCCACCCAAACTGCGTAAACGCCCACTTTAGGCAACAGCTTGTAAGGAGAATCCACCTCGATATTTGCCGTCGGGAAACCGATTGTCCGCCCAACTTTGTAGCCACTGACAATCCGTCCTCTTAATTGGTAAGGATAAGTAAGCAAAGCATTTGCCATTTCCACCTTCCCTTCCTGCAATAAACGGCGGATTTCAGAGGAGCTGACACGGATATTCCCCTCATCATACGGAGAGGCTTTCCTCACTTCCATCCCGACTTGCCCGCCATATCCCACATACTGCTCAAATCCATCCGAACGGTCATGCCCGAAACGGTGGTCGTAGCCAATCAGCAAACCTTTCACATGATATTCCTCTGCTAAAAGGCGGATAAAATCGGCAGCGGAATAGAGGGAGAGTTCGTAGGTAAAATCCAATGCGATGCAATAATCAATGCCGGTAGTCTCCAAACGTTCCATCTTCTCTTGGAAAGTATCTAACAATTTCGGACGGTAATCGGAATGGAGAACTTGGCGCGGATGTTCGGGGAAAGTGATTACTGCAGACGGCATATTCAATTCTTTTCCCCAATCCTGCAACTCCTTTATCAAGAAACGATGCCCCACATGAACTCCGTCAAAGAATCCAATCGTTGCAACAATTCCCTGCTCTATCGTATCTTCGTTTTGTCGAATAACAATCATTTTTTCAACTTTTCTTTGCGAGCTTGCTCCTTCGCTTTCAATTCAGCCTTGCGAGCTTTCTCACGATCTTTCAACTTCTGCTTATACGCACGCTCTTTTTCCTTGCGTTCTTTCTCTTTCTGTTTCAAGCGCGCTTTATATGCACGTTCTTTCTCTTTCCGGAGCTCCTCACGGGATTTCAGCTTCGCTTTCTTGTCGCTTTCCGCCTGTTTCAATTTGGCTTTCCGATCAGCTTCCTGCTGTTTTTCACGTTCCACCTTCGCCTTCAACGCCTCCTCGTCTGCCTGTTTTTGTTTGGCTTCCGTTTCCGTACGCTGTTGCTCCGTCTGTTCCAACATCGCCTTTTCCGCTTTCTGCTTCTCCGCAAATTCCTGGCGGGCTTTCTCTTTTTCGATAGCTTTAGCCTCCTCTTGCAAACGATGGATTTCCTCGATATCTTTCAATGTCAAGTTCTTCTCCTTTTCGGGTTGGAAAGAAACTTTCTTCACTGTATCTGCCATCTGAATAACTTCTTTCTGAGCCGGGACAGAATCCGGAAGGATGATGGAATCTGTGAGAATCGTATCTTTTGGAACAACAGGTTCCGGGATTTCAGTTTGAACTGCATTTCCCTCCTTCTCCGTCAGCCCTGCTTTCGCTGTCTGCTCAACTTTTTCTGCCGGTTCCGCCTTTTCCACAGGTTCTACTTTCTCCGTCTGGCCAGCAGGAACAGCCACTTCCTCCGATGCCTCTTCCGGAACTTCGTCCTGCTCATCTTCGTCAGCCTCTGTACGAGCACGCCAACGAGCTATCAACTCCGGAGCAATATCATGGAAATTCTCATCAAAGAAGGTCATATATTCGTCCAAAGTCTTACCATGCATCAACGTTTCATAGTTATCATCGGAAATCGGGATAATCACAATCTTTTTGTCCAATGCCGAAGCATAGCCATCTTTCCCATAAATCATCTGGTAATAGTGCCAAACCTCGTCAAAGCTATAGAAACCGCTTTGGATGAAGAGGCTCATCGCTCCTGCATTTTCAAAGGTCATATCCAATTGCTTCACCATGAAATTGGCGAAATTGTAGGCAGCCACGGAGAAGAGCAGACGGTTCTTGTCCACACTTCCAGTCGGATAAAGCATCACTAAACGATACGGCACTTTTAAATCGGCAGTAAAGACCCTTGCCGAATCGGAAGCCGAGAGAGAACCATCCTCAGCTGCTCCAAAACGGAGATTCCAAGCCATTCCTCGCACGCCTCCTTGCATCAATTGCCGTCCACGCAGGACACCTTTCAACATTTCACCAGCCAATTCCGACACATCTTCAGAAGGATATTTATCCAACAACGCCTTCAATGCCGCCTTGAACCCATCCGCATCTCCCGCCTGGACATAAGTGAGCGCATCCAAGAACATGAACTTAGGCAACAGCTTAGCCAATGGATATTTCTCGCTCACCACCCGGTAATTCTTCCGGACAGCTGAGGTATCTTCCGCCAAATAACGTTCATAAGTCTGTTCATAAATGGAATCTTGCACGACATCCATCATCCGGATGTTGTACTCATAATTAGGATCTGCCACAGCCACCGCATAATCCGTTCCGGGGAAATCCTTTATCAGTTTATTCTTGTACTCTTCCGCCAACAAACTGTTTTGCGTACGAAGAGCCATCAAATATATTTGGTAATAACTCTCCAAACGATGTGTATTGTAAGGGAAACGCTTCTCCAAATCTTCGAATGCCTGGATCGACAATGGGAAATCTTCCAATTTATCCTTATAAATCATTGCCATATTGTATAATCCATCCTCGATGATCACATTGGAAGCGTCCACATCTTCCGGTGTCATCGGTAACTGTTGGAGATAATATTCACGAGTCTTCGGGTCGTCAGAAACAGGTGCGTCCGGTGTTGCCGTTTCCGGAGTTGTTCCCTCTTCCGTTCCATTGTTTGCCAAATTTTCTTCCATGTCCTGGGACGGTTCTTCAAACGTAGAAAGAGTCTTTTTGCGACGACGCCAATCATCCTCCAAAGGACGGCGTCCCCATTTGCGTTGGAACTGCGTTTTACCTTGCGCAACCGTTTGCGGGTTATAGAAATAGAAAGAAGATTCGCCATTGGCAGTCGGAATCGTCACACTCTTTGCTTCCGTGCCCGGACGATTGATTCCGCTTCCTCTTGCGGCTTGTTCTGCCAAATATGCCTCTTTTTCAGCCTCCTCTTTGGCACGTTTCTCTTCTGCTTTTACCTCTTCAATGATTTTATCAATCACTGCCAACCTCTCTTGTTCGGGCATCTTTGCCAAAGTCTGCAAACTATCTTGCAAATGGACAGCTTCGACGTGCACCACCAACTCATCCAAGATAGCGGAGAGTTTGGAAACACGGTCGTACTCTTTATACTCTTTCTGGATGCCAGACAAAGCCCCGCTGAAATTGGGTTGCGCCTTTACATAATCGCGCCGCTCAAAATAGAGGTCTCCCAATTTGATTTGGCAAATGGCTTTATCCAATCCGTTTTGCGTACTCTTCTCGACTCCCAATTCATAGTTTTTGATAGCCTGAGCCGTATCTTCCCTGCTCAGATAGATATTGCCCAAAGCATAATATACTTGGTCAAGGTAGTCTTTGTTCTTTTGGCTTTTCGCCATGCGTTGCAACATCTTGACCACTTTCTGGGAATTGGCTCCGGAAAAGACTTCCGTCTGCCTGATACGGGCTGCGAACTCCAATTCATACGGAGGATTGGAACGGATGACTTCTCCAAAGGTCTTATATGCCAAGCCATTCATCTCCAACGAAGCATACATTTGTCCCAATAAATACTTCATGCGCTTCCGCTGCAATGCGTTTTTCTCTGCTTTGATGGCTGTTTTCATATAAGGAATGGCATCTTCAAACCGTTGGTTCTTGATTAAATAATCGGCATAGACAGCGGCATATTGGTTAAGGTTCTTCTTTGGAATCCCGTTTGTATTCAATTTGTTCAGGATATCTTCCGACTCATAAAACCATCCCATTTCAGCATAGCAACGAGCTTGCCACAATTTAGCCATGGCAACTATCTCTTCATCTTCTTTGTAATGGCGGCAAATATAGGAGAAAGTCGCAGAAGCCTGGAGGAAATCGGCATTATAGAATTGCGCCTCGCCCATCAGCATCCAGCACTTCTTCAGGAACGGGTTGTACTCTTCCTGGCTTTGCCACTTGACCATTTTGGGATTGTTGCGCCATCCGGCTTTCTTCACAGGCTTGGCTTGGATGGAGTGAAGCTTGATTGCCTTGTTGCTCTTCTCAATGGCCCGGTCAAAAGCTCCGCCGGTCTCTGATTTGTCCTTCGGCTGGGCACTGATCGGATACATCAAAATCATATCGGCATAATTCTCTTTATAGCCATTTTGCATGGCAGACAGAGCTTCGTCAAACGCTGTTTTCCCATTATAATAGATGTTGAAGCGGGAATTCAACGCATGATAAAACCGATTCATCCGTGTATTCTTCTTGGTACTGCAAGACCATAAAAGAAGAGACAGAAGCAATATTATATAGTAAGAAGCTTTTTTCAATTTAATAAACCTATATTTGTTCAACGCTAAAGGCACTATTTTATTGCATTCCTCCTATCTTTTCCATGCCTTTACCAGCAAAAACAGGGCTACAAGAACCAATATGATAAAAGCACCGGACGGAATATTCAGGTAATAAGAGAGCACTAAGCCGACGACACAGCCGAAAAAGGCAATCAAGATACTTCCCAAGAGGATTTTCCGATAGTCGGATGTGATTAGGTTGACTGTTATTTGGGGCAATGTCATCAAACTCATCAACAACATGATTCCCACCATACGGATGGAAAGGACAATGGTGATGGCAATAAAGCACATCATGGCATATTCTATCCATTTCACCGGCAACTGTTGGGTTCGGGCAAAATTGGCATCGAATGCGACATAGATAATCTCCCGCATAAAGAGGGAAAAGAGTGCCACAAGTGCCAATGCCAATGCAGCACTTGCCCAAATATCTGCTTTCGATATCGTTAATATGTTCCCAAACAGATAAGCGGACAAATTGGGTGCATAACCGGGCGTAAGGAAAATGAAGATGACACCCAATGCCATGCCCAACGACCAAACACCGGCAATAGCAGAATCTTCACGGACTTGCTGGCTCTTGCTAACCCATTCCACGCCAAAGGCGGAAAGGACAGAAAACAGCAGAGCCGTCAGAATTGGATTAATGCCCAAGAAAAAACCTAAGCCCAATCCGCCAAAAGAGGCATGGGTGATTCCGCCGCATATAAAGACCAAACGCCGCGTAACGATGTATGTCCCGACAATGCCGCATGCGATTGCCGTGAACAAACTTCCCAACAGGGCATTCTGGAAAAAAGCATATTGAATCAATTCCATATTTATCTATTAATGTGTTCGACGCTCCCCGACAATCAAGAACGCTTCGTCTTTCAATGCGTCCGGCAGGTTTACGCCTCGTAATTGCAGGCTCCTCAACCAACCTGCCACTTCGATTTCTTTCAAAGTATATAGGATTTCCCTGAACTCTTCAACAGCCTCATCATCGTAATCGCTTGCCTCAACGCCTTGGAAACGGTCCAATTCCTCATCGTCATAATATTCTATCGATTTGCTGACTGCCGCTAACAAACTGTCACGTTCACATGTTTCGTGCTGACCGCAACACTCTTCCGGGATTTCTTGCGCTTCCGGGATTTCTGAAATCTCCCCCCACTCCAGCATCTTTTGTAGTTTCTTGTTACGGAAATACCCGATGACGGCGGCGACAATTCCTAAAACCACCAAGCTCAACAGAATATACCACATAGCAGACTGCTCCTTTCTTTATCTGGATTCAACAACAAACCCCGCACTTTCCAAATTCTCCCAAAAATGCGGATAACTTTTACTCACCACTTCAGGATGCGCAATCTCTATGCCCTCTTTCCGGACGAGAGAGGCTGGCGCAAACGCCATCGCCATTCGATGGTCTTCATAAGTTGTAATCACCGGATGGGCTTCCGGTTCGCAACGTTCACCATTCCATTCCAAAATACTTCCGTTCGTATCGGTCAATACATATCCTAATTTGCGCAACTCACACTTCAACGCCTCTATCCTGTCTGTCTCCTTGATTTTCAAACTTTGCAATCCGGTGAAACGGAAAGGAATATCCATGAAAGCGCAGGTTGTGACAAATGTCTGCGCCAAATCGGGTTCATTGACAAAATCATATATCAGCTTCTGGCAGACATTCCCGTTTTTACGCAAAACGACACCGCCCGCTTTATAATCAGTAGCCACTCCCAACTGGGCAAAAAGCTTGGCTCCGGCAGCATCTCCTTGAAGACTCTCTTTGAAAAGGCCTTTCAATTCTATTTCTGCCTGTTGGCTCAATGCCATCATCTCATACCAATAAGAAGCGGCGCTCCAATCGGATTCTACGGTATAAGGCAACGGGCGATAAGATTGGGGTGCGACTTTTATGGTCGATCCGACCCATTCGCTCTCCACACCATACTGCTTCATCAATTGCAATGTCAAATGGATATAAGGCTTTGATATCACTTTTCCTTGCAAATGCAACGTAAGCCCCTTCTCCATCAGTGGAGCAATCATCAACAATGCCGAAATATATTGGGAACTGACACCGCCATCCAATGATATCTCGCCACCTTGCAAAGCACTGCCCATGATACGAAGAGGAGGAAAGCCCTCTTTCTCCAAATATTCAATCATCTCATCAGCAGTAGCATTCTTCTGTTTTGTTGTCAGATTATCGATCATTGCTTCGCCGTAAATATCTGCCTTGAAACGATTCAGAGTAAATCCTTCATCTACATCAAATGCATAATTTCCATTGTCATCTACAACAATATGAAAGCTGACATTTATCGAATCCCCATTTGACTGGAGGATCTTAAGTACCCGGTAAGCAACCCCGTTTAGTGTAAGATTCTTCTCTCTTGTAGAATCATAGGTTCCGTTATCTTCCAGTGTTACAGAATAAGCCAGCACATTCGTTGCCAGCTCTTCCCCGTTTCTGTCATAAATATTACCACGCGTGCTTTTGATCACACGTTTCTTCGTTGTTCTTTTATTCTTCTTTTCCTGTAATTGCACGAATCACAAAAAGTGTTCCTGTCATCAGTATAATACCAATCGGCAGACAGATCCATGCGTTCTGTACAAATCCTGCAATGACATAAGTCACAAATGATACTGCTGCCACAGTCATAGCATATGGAAGCTGCGTCGATACGTGATTTACATGATTGCATTGCGCTCCGGCTGATGCCATGATCGTCGTATCAGAGATTGGTGAACAGTGGTCACCGCATACAGCACCAGCCATACATGCAGCAATGGAAATGATCATCAGTTCATGATTTGTTCCTGAGAACACATCAACAACGATAGGGATCAGAATACCGAAGGTTCCCCATGATGTACCTGTAGCAAATGCAATAACAGCACCGATCACAAAGATGATTGCCGGAAGGAAGTTCATCAGTCCCCCTGCTGAGCTCTTAACAATAGCAGATACGAATTCTGATGCACCCAGGCTGTCTGTCATAGCTTTCAGTGTCCATGCAAAGGTAAGGATCAGGATCGCCGGTACCATTGCCTTGAATCCGTCCGGGATACATGCCATACAGTCTCTGAAGTTCATGACACGGCGCACCATATAAAGCACGATGGTGATAACAAGTCCAAAGAAGCTTCCAAGTACAAGTCCTACAGAAGCATCACTCTGTGAGAATGCAGTTACAAAATCAGTTCCGCTGAAGAAACCACCTGTATAGATCATGCCGATAACGCAGCATATTACAAGGCTTATGATCGGGATCAGAAGGTCGATTACTTTTCCACGCGGATTGCTCTTCTCATCTTCATCTGCATTTGCGTAAGGACGTGCAGATGTTGTATAGATATCACCCTTTAAAGCATTTGTCTCATGAACACCCATTTGTCCGAATTCCACTTTCATAAGGACCATTGCAATCATCATGAAAATGGTGAGCAACGCATAGAAGTTATACGGAATCGCATGTACAAACAGAGAGATTCCATCCTCACCTTTTACAAATCCGCTGACAGCTGCCGCCCATGATGAGATCGGTGCAATGATACATACAGGAGCTGCTGTAGCATCGATCAGATATGCAAGCTTTGCACGTGATACATTGTGTTTATCTGTTACAGGACGCATAACGCTTCCTACTGTCAGACAGTTAAAATAGTCATCAATAAAGATCAGAACACCGAGAACTACAGTTGCGAGCTCCGCACCTGCTCTTGTTTTGATCCTTTTGCCTGCCCAGCGTCCAAATGCTGCTGAGCCGCCTGCTCTGTTCATAAGGCAGACCATTGTTCCCAGAATTACCAGGAAGATCAGAATACCCATATTGTAAGAGCTTGTGAGAACGCTGATCATTCCTCCTTCAAAAATGTGAAGGATGGTTCCCTCGAAATTAAAGTTAGAATAGAATAATGCTCCAACCAGGATTCCCACAAAGAGTGAACTGTACACTTCTTTTGTGATCAGTGCCAGTGCAATGGCAACAACAGGTGGAACCAGTGACCAGAATGTACCGTAGAATCTTGTGGATGCGGTCACCTCTTCTTCTGCGGCAAGTACAGTCAAAGGACTTGCAAGCACTAACAGCATCAGTGCTGAAAGGCAGATTGAAAGTTTTTTCATGTTACTTTTCATGTTTTTTCCTCCCTCTTATGTAGATATGCACGATATCATGCGCACAAATGTATTGACCATGATTGTCTTCGGCAATAGGAGTTGTGGAATAATTTTATATACAGAAAAGATATAAAAAAATACCACGAATGCATTATGAAACACATTCGTGGTATCTGTTATCCTACAGTATCCGTTCCATCCGATAGCGCTTCACACATGTGACAGTACGGCACATATTCTGTCTCCTGACTTGTCAGATTCCTTCGGCGGTCTCCCCTTTCTCCGGATGGGTGTCATTCCATTCTTCCCGGACTACTGATGAATCCCGCGCCTCTATCATTACATATCATTTCAATTGTTTACTTTATCAGCTTTTCAGAGAAATAGCAATAGTTATTTTATATATTTATAAATTAAATGGGATTCTGTCTGTGCGATCAGCTCACATCCACAGTCTGTAAGCCATTCATTGTCTGTCTGTTCTGTCAGAGTTACAATGAAATCTGTCTTTGACTTCTTAAGTGCTGATCTGAATCCCTCTTTATCTTCATAAATGTGATAATCGATCACATCAAGCAGCGCTTTCTGCCTTTTATAAAAACTGCTGTCCTCATCATAAGTCCCGGCTACTGTGCTGCCAGCCCTGTAAATACTTGCATTTCTGCTTATCACGGTGGCTATCCCCGCATCATACTGTCTCACAATGCTGTTAAGTCCGTTGTCAAAGACAACCCGGGGGAAATCATTCTCCTGATTCTGATGGATCACATCGCAGACTGCCCTCAGATCATTTGGAACCTTATAAATATTCTCTGTCATTGCAAAATTGGTCACTACCCCATCCAGTGGATTTCCCAGTATCATGAAACCAACAGACACAGCGATTGCCAGCAGAACTCTTAGCCATTTCTTCTTGAACATGGTTACAAGCCTTACTCCATAATATGCCACAGCCGGAACTACAGGGATAATCCAGATAAAACGATAATATTCATTTTCGAATTTAAATCTGGGAATCATATATTTCACAACCAGAGGATTATATACAGTCAGCAGCAGAAAGAGCGTATAGCCTATAAATATCCTGGAATTTCTTTTACGTCCCCAGATCAGAGTACATATCAGTCCCACAACAAACAGAAGGGGATACCAGCAGGAACTCCAGTACAGCCTCATACATGCATCAACAAAGCGCAGTCCCAGTTCCTGAATCGTTACACCTGCCATTCTTATCTCCTTTCTGTTCTATGATGCAGCCAGTGTCAGAAATCCGACTCTGCACGCAAAGAACACTGCCGCATATAAAGCCGACGGAAGCATACACACTGCGCAGTATGCCATTCCCGAAAATCTTCTGTTCATAACAGCAGCCGGAGCCATTCCCGCTGCGATCACGATCGGAAAGATGATCGCTGAGCCTGAGAAAGTCAGCGCACTGATGGCAGTGATAAACAATACGATCCACACATTCCTGCTGTTTTTTTCCTGCAGATACCATATTGCACACATAAGGACTGCAGGGATCGCAACATTGGCAAGGATTGCTTTTCCCTCATAGCTTCTTGTAAAGAAAAATGTTCCCGAAGAATAGATTGTTCCGCAAAACAGCTGTAAAATACAGGTAAAGACAACCATCAGGTCTGCCTTCTTCCTGTCTCCGTCAAACAGTCTCTTTCCAATCTGATAAATGATCATATTGGAAACTATCACATTCATACATGACATCACAAGCTTGGACTGCACAATCGGATGAATCCTCAGAAGCCTGCACCATACTGCATTGTTCATTGGATATGCAGAAAAAACATATCTGGCCTGGAAGTTCTTCAGGATCGTTCCATTAAAAGGGTTGTATCTGCCAAGAGTATCTGTATATACGGAAGTACTTACTGTCCCTACATAATATGCCGCATCCACAGTAGTATCTTTATAAAGGATCACGATCAGGCACTGCAGAAGAACTGCAGCACCTGCAATGATGATCATAAAAGAATGATCCTTCCACAGACTCTTATGCGTCTGTTCAGAGCCTTTTACGCCAAAGCATACCAGAGCAGCCAGCATAATAACTATCATGGCACCAGCCCATATATCGGAGGCTACTGTCAGTGATACCCATTTCAGTGTCATGGGAACCATCACCAGTTCAAACACTGCAAAGTATACCATATACCCCAGGATAAAGGTCAGGGAACCATCTCTTTCTATTTTCAGTACCCGTGACAAAAGACTGCCTGCTGCATGAAAGACCGCAAATTCCAACACAAAGCCTATACATGCAAGACATAATTCTTTCATCTGCTCTCCTTTTCCTCTGTCTGGCTATTTAATTTCTTCTCTTCCATGCGGTTCTTAAGAATACCCATCGCAACCTTCTCCGGTGTCATTGGAAGCTCTGTCAGGCGCACGCCTGTTGCATTATAAATAGCCTCAGCCAGAGCAGGACACGGGGTATCGATCACAAGCTCTCCAATAGATTTGGCTCCAAACGGGCCGCTCTTCTCATAACTGCATTCAAAGTCCACCCGGATATTTCCGATATCCTGTCTTGTAGGGATCTTGTACTGCATAAAGGAGTTATTACGGATCTTACCTTCTTCTGTATACTGTACATCCTCCCAGAGCGCCATACCGATTCCCTGTGCAATACCGCCCTCTGTCTGTACACGGGCAAGATTCGGGTTGATCGGTGTACCACAGTCAACAACACCTACATAATCCAGAACCTCCACAGAACCTGTTTCCAGATCAACTTCCACTTCTGCCATGCCAACCATGAACGGAGGCGGTGAAAGCGGTGAGGAATGCTGTTTCACAACCTGAAGCTCAATATTATTAAAGAATGTTCCTTTTAATGCAATCTCCTCAAGAGAAACCTTCTTCTCCTCTGCTTCTTCTGTGTCATCGCCCGGATCATAGAAAGCATAAGAGCCATCAAAATCCACCTTGTCCGCATCTACTCCCATCATCTCTGCACCTACCTGGCAGATTTTCTTTTTCAGTTCTTCGCAGGCCTTCATAACAGCCATACCTGTGGTATAGGTGGTAGCAGAAGCATAAGAACCTGAATCATATGGTGAGATATCGGTATCTACACCGAACACTACAATGTTGTCCATAGGTGTATCCAGACAGTCAGCAGCAATCTGTGCCATAACAGTGTCACAGCCTGTTCCCATATCTGTACATCCCAGACCAAGTGTGTAGGAGCCATCCTCATTTAATTTGATATCAGCTCCGCCCACATCAACTCCTGCAATAGAAGAACCCTGCATAGCCATGGCAACACCAACTCCACGGACCTTTCCATTTCCCATATCACGACATGGATACTTGGAATCCCAGTCCATCATCTCTTTGGCACGTGCCATACAGCGATCCATAGAACAGCTCTGCGCATAAGGCACATCTGCATATCCCGGAAGAGGCCCTCCCTCTATCGGCATATTCAGTTCTTTGACTTTAACAGGATCCATTCCCATCTTATGGGCAAGCTCATTGATTGCTGATTCCACTGCATAGATACCCTGTGTGGCACCATAGCCACGGTAAGCTCCTGCTGCCTGCACATTGGTATATACAACATCAAAAGCAAATCTGTGTGCCTCTGTATGTCTGTAAAGAGCGATGGATTTATGACCGCTGAGTCCTACTGTTGTAGAGCTGTGTTCCCCGTATGCTCCTGTATTTGACAGAGTATAAACATCAATTGCCTTGACAATACCGTTCTCGTCTGCACCTGCACGTACTGTGATCTCCATCTCATGACGGGGTGATGAACAGATCATAGACTCATATCTGGAGAATACCATCTTTGCAGGACGTCCTGTTTTCCAGGTAACGATTGCAGGATAGATCTCGCTGACAGAAGTCTGTTTTGCACCAAATCCGCCACCGATCCTCGGCTTGATCACACGCACCTTTGATGCTGGAATATTCAGTGCTCTTCCCACAATTCTCCTTACATGGAAAGGAATCTGTGTAGAGGACAGAACTACCAGTCTGCCAAAGTGATCCATATAGCAGGCAGTACGGAAAGTCTCCATCATTGTCTGCTGGTTTGCTTTTGTATGATAGGTACGCTCTATTGTATATTTACATTTTGCCAGAACTGCATCCACATCTCCGTCCTCTTCCACTGCGGAGGCACATAAGTTTCTCTTGCTGTCTCCTCCAAGAGGAATCTTCAGCTTCCAGTCGTCTTCCGGATGGACAAGGATCGGATTATCTTTTGCTTTATGGATATCGAGAACCGGTGTCTCTACACGATAATCAACACGAATTCTCTTTAAGGCTTTGTCTACCGCCTCTTCCGTCTCACCTGCTACGATTGCAACTGCATCTCCTATGAAACGCACATGGCGGTCAAGGATCAGTCTGTCGTCCGGACTCATCTCCGGCGCAGTCTGGCCTGCAAGTGTAAAACGCTTCTGTGGTACATCTTTATAGGTAAGAATACACACAATACCTGCTACCTTCTCAGCAGTACCTGTCTTAATATCTTCTACCCAGGCATTGGCATGAGGGCTTCTCAATACCTTAACGATCAGGGAATCCTTTGGAGCCAGGTCATCAGTATAGACAGGTTTTCCGGTTACCAGTGACATTGCATCTGTTTTACGTACAGGTTGATTTACATATTTCATTTATGCTTCCTCCTGTGCTTTTTTATATTTCAGGAATTTCAGGATACTTTTTGTCTGAGAAACAAAACCGGAACATCTGCATAAGTTTCCTGCCAGATACTCTTTGATCTGCTCCTCTGTAGGATCTTTGATCTCATTTAACATAGCAAACACATTCATGATAAATCCAGGATTACAGAAGCCGCACTGTTCTGCGCCTTCATTGGCAAGAAAGCTTCCGAACTCCTGTGCCTCTCTCTGCATTCCCTCCAGTGTGACAATCTTCTTTCCTTCAATGCGTGCTGCAAGTGTACTGCAGGAAAGCACGGGACGTCCGTCCATCAGAACTGTGCACAGACCGCAGTTGGCTGTTTCACATCCTCTTTTTACACTGTAACAGCCCTGCTCTCTCAGAAAATCCAAAAGCAGTGTATCCGGATAGATTTCCGCATGGCGGTTTACTCCGTTAAGCCAGAAATTAATATTCATTCTTCATCCCTCCTACTGCTTCCCAGGCTCTTCTTGTCAGTACTTTTACAAGAAGGGTTCTGTATTCCTTTGATCCTCGCATATTACCTGCTGTAGGAACATTCTCAGCTGCATATTCAGCGAACTCTTCAATTGCTTCTGCCTTCTGTTTCTTTGTCATGTTTCGGAAATTCTTAAGGATCTGTTTCT
>OQVT01000827.1_pt1 | contig 18566 bp, 14 predicted proteins | sample 1691561 | NCBI WGS metagenome assembly OQVT01 (sample SAMN03418260, study PRJEB22391) | human gut metagenome | biome: human-gut; feature: organic feature; material: feces | host: Homo sapiens | place: Tanzania | collected 2013-01 | reverse complement strand
TTACACTGTTTTTTAATTGTTAAAACGGTGTAAAGTAAATCTGTATTAAGTCAAAAAGCGCAACAACATGCTATATTTCTGCAAGTTACACACGTTTCACGATCTATTGACAAATATCACTTATCATCGTCATGATGCCACAACACACTAAAAAGGGGAAGTCGCCCTTAGGCAACTTCCCCATTATCATCATGTTTGTTGATTTTCGATTAGTACTGCGACAAAGATGTCGCGCGTACGTTTTTAGATTTTGTTCTGCAACTTCATATCGATTACGATACCTGTTGCAACAGCTGCAGCGCAGAGAACAGTGGCAATTGCCATAATTTCAAATACTACCATAATAGTTATCCTTTCTTTGTGTTTTGTTATTACTTTGAGGTCTGCCCGAAAGCTCGCCTCGTTTTTTTCATCTCTTAAATGAGTTACTTACCAAGATTAACCTTGTTGTTCACTCTGACTGCCTCAGCAATCGTAATGGCTACAACAGCCACAATTAACAATACTAAAGTCATGTTCTTCCTTTCTTTTTAATTTGTGTTATCCTGTAATTGTTATCCTGTGCATTTCTCTTAATGCGATGCAAAGGTACGCACTAAATATCAATCTTGCAAGCATTGTGTGCGCAAACAACGCAAAAATGCCCTATTCTTTGACCCATATCAAAGATTTGACATGTATCAATACATCTTCACGGAAATGTAACTATATAGCTGGGGAATATCGACTTCATAGTGTTTCATACGGCAGTATATTGTATATAATAAGGTGTAGGGATGGAGGAGAAACAGACTTTGGCGCTACGCGCCGAAGGTAGGCGGCACCTCAGAAATAAAAGAAAAACATGGTTTTTCTTTGTATTTCGCTCGGTTTGCACTACCTTTGGGCTTACAGCCCCAAGGTACTCACGCTCGGAAAAGCAAAAGAAAATTATTGTTTTCTTTTGCTTTTCTCTCACTTATTCGTACCTTTGCCTACGAAAACATGAAGACAACAAACATCATCATCAAGATACTGATGCCTCTTGTGCTGGGCGGAGCGATACTCTATTGGATGTATCGTGGGGAAAACTGGCAAGAGATGCAACACGTTATGACCGACGAAATGGACTGGACGTGGATGCTTCTCTCCTTTCCTTTCGGCATACTCGCACAGATGTTCAGAGGGTGGAGATGGCGTCAAACGCTCGAACCAATGGGCGAGCACCCTCGCCACTCCGTCAGCATTCATGCCGTTTTCCTATCCTATGCAGCCTCACTCATCGTGCCGCGCGTGGGCGAGTTTACTCGCTGCGGCGTATTGAAGCGCTACGACAACATCTCGTTTCCTAAGGCATTGGGGACGGTGGTCACCGAGCGCGCCATCGACTCCCTACTCGTCATGGGCATCACCGCTGTGGTTCTGCTCTTTGAAATGAGCACTTTCGGCATGTTTTTCCATAAGACAGGCACCAACCTCAGCACCATTCTCCACCATTTCTCATGGACAGGCTACCTCGTGGTGGCTATCTGTCTGCTGGCACTGATGGTGTTGCTCCACTTTCTGTTGCGCAAACTCTCGTTCTACGATAAGGTGAAAGCCACGCTGAAAGGCATTTGGCAAGGAGTCATCTCGCTCAAAGACGTAGCCAATGTGCCACTGTTCATCGTCTTTACCGTTGCCATTTGGCTGAGCTACTTCCTACACTATTACCTCACATTCTTCTGCTTCGACTTCACAGCAAACCTCGGCATAGGATGTGCCATGGTCACTTTCATCGTGGGAAGCATTGCCGTTATCGTACCGACACCCAACGGAGCCGGCCCCTGGCACTTTGCCGTAAAGACCATGCTGATACTCTACGGCGTGGCAGACACGCAGGCACTCTGCTTCGTGTTTATCGTACACACCATACAGACACTACTCGTGGTAGCACTCGGCATCTATGCCTGCATCGCGCTTGCCTTTACCCATCGCCACAACAACATCGGGGAAAAAACATCAGAAACAACATTGTTCAACAAATTATAAAATTTCAAAGACTATGAACGAAATCACAAAACTGGATCCACAGTGCATCTGGAAAAACTTCTACGCACTGACACAAGTACCACGCCCAAGTGGACATCTGGAGAAAATTCAGCAGTTCTTACTCGACTTCGGCAAACAGGTTGGGGTCGAAGCATTCAAGGACCCAGCAGAAAATATCGTTTTCCGCAAACCTGCCACACCGGGCATGGAAAACAGAAAAGGCGTCATCCTACAGGCTCACATGGACATGGTGCCACAAAAAACACCAGACTCACCACACAATTTCGAGACCGATGCCATCCAACCATGGATTGACGGAGAATGGGTGAAAGCCACAAACACCACACTCGGAGCTGACAACGGACTCGGCGTAGCAGCTATCATGGCGGTAATGGAAGACAAATCGCTCGTGCACGGACCTGTGGAAGCACTCATCACTGCCGATGAGGAGACCCACATGGTGGGTGTCAACAACCTGCCCGGCGGCGAACTCCATGGCGATATCCTGCTCAATCTCGATACCGAACTATGGGGCGAATTTGTCATTGGTTCGGCTGGTGGTGTGGATGTTACTGCCACACTCGACTATCAGGAAGTGGATACCGACCCCACAGATGCTGCCGTTAAAGTGACACTGCAGGGACTCCGCGGCGGTCACAGCGGTCTGGAAATCCAAGAAGGACGCGGCAACGCCAACAAGATGATGGTGCGCTTTGTGCGCGAAGCCATCGAAGAGACCGAAGCTCGATTGGCTTCATGGCACGGCGGAAACATGCGCAATGCTATTCCATTCAAGGCTGAAGTGGTGCTCACCCTGCCGAAAGAGAATGTAGAGGCACTCAAAGAACTGGCTGCCGACTGGCTCGCCGACTTCCAAGAAGAGTATGCTCCCATTGAAAAAAACATCCAGTTGACCGTAGAAGAAGTGGCAACACCAGCCAAACAGGTGCCCGTAGAACTGCAAGACAATCTCATCAACGTCATCTACGCTTGCCACAATGGTGTGTTCCGCATGATTCCCCACTATCTCGACGTAGTAGAGACATCGAGCAACCTTGCCATCATCGACATTGCGGAAGGTAAGACTGCCATGAAGATTCTCGTACGCTCAAGCCGCGAAGACATGAAAGAGAATCTCGTGAAGACCCTCGAAAGCTGCTTCAACATGGCTGGCATGAAGGTAGAAGCTACTGGCGATTATGCCGGTTGGGACCCCAACCCCGACTCAGAAATCCTCAGTCTGCTGCTCAAAGAGTATAAGGAGCTGTTTGGAAAAGACGGTGTCGTACAGGTAGTACACGCCGGACTGGAGTGCTCCGTCATACTCGGCAAATACCCACACCTCGATGTGGTGAGCCTCGGCCCGACGCTCGAATCGCCTCACACCACGACCGAACGCGCACTCATCAGCACCGTGGAACCCTTCTGGCAACTGCTCAAGAAAACACTGGCTGATATTCCTGAGAAATAACAACCAACGGTCGGTGCATGCAAACAAACAGCACCGAAAGACCGTATCATACCCGTCAATGGCAGACACATCAGGTGTCTGCCATTTATTTTTTTGTTGCCTAAAGAGAAAGAAAAAACGAAAAAACCTTTGCATTTTCAACTGATTATTGTAATTTTGCAAGCAATAAAACCAAAGTAACAACATAAAATGGACGACTACCCGGCGGATAATTACAATTCGTAAGGCGTGAGGAGCAGCATGGCAAGACAGCTAATCCTCTTGCCACAAAGTCATTTGCACCAAAAAAGGATTAGCACAATGAAGACATTCTGGAACACTAACAACGGACTGACCCAAATCAAAGAGTGGCAGCCCAACTGTTGGATACAGGTTACATGCCCAACAGAGGAAGACAGTCAACTGCTCGAAGAACAGTATAACATTCCCGATTATTTTCTATCCGACATCAGCGATACCGATGAGCGGGCACGTTATGAGTACGACGATGGTTGGATGCTCATCATCCTGCGTATCCCCTACGTCAAAGAGGTACGCTCACGTACGCCATATACCACCGTGCCACTGGGTATCATCCATAAGCGCGATGTCACCATCACCGTATGCTACTACGAAACCAATATGATGATCGACTTCGTTTCGTTCCAGCAAAAAAGAGCTGAGGGATTCACCGACCATGTCGATATGATTTTCCGACTCTTCCTGTCATCGGCTGTTTGGTATCTGAAACGACTCAAGCAAATCTCTATGCTCATCGACAAAGCCAAACGAAACCTCGACCGCGAAGTAAACAACGAGAGTCTTATCGGACTGTCAAGACTGCAAGACTCACTCACCTACTTCAACACATCTATCCGTGGCAACGAGGTGCTGCTCTCCAAACTGAAATTTAAACTGCAGATTGACGAACTCGACGCCGACCTCATCGAAGATGTAAACATCGAGATGACTCAGGCACGAGAGACTACCAATATCTATTCCAACATTCTCGAATCAACAATGGATACCTATCAGAGCATTATCAACAACAACATGAACACCATCATGCGTACGCTCACATCGGTAACCATCATACTCATGCTACCCACACTCATATCAAGTTTCTTCGGTATGAACCTCATCAACGGCATGGAAACAAGTCCCATAGGCTTCGCCATCGCCATCATTCTGTCACTCATTATATCAGTGGCATCATGGGCAGTTTTCAGACATAAACGACTCATTTAAGGGAAAAAACATCAATTTTCTGACATAAAATTAGGCTGTTTCAGATATTTTGCGTACTTTTGAAGCCTATTATGTGTACTCTAACCCATTTTCATGAACTCAAACATTAAGATGATGGACTCTCAAGAACAAACGCTCGAACAAGAGCGCAACATCCAGCAGCCAACGGCTGAAACAGAGCAAAATGCACTGCAACAGCCCGAGCGTAAGCAGTATCAGAACAAACAGGAAGTGCTCGAACGCGTGCGCGAAATAGCACAAAGCGATGAAGCACCACAGAAAGACGAAGTGGATTACCTCAAAACGGTATTCTACAAACTGCACACTGCCGAACGCGAAGCTAAGCTCAAAGATTATATTGCCAATGGAGGAAACCCCGACACCTACCAAATCGTACCCGACGAAACAGAGGAGGCCTTCAAAGCAGAGATGAGCATCATCAAGGAAAGAAGACAGAAACTATTCCTCGAGCAGGAGCAGGAAAAACAAGACAACCTGCAGAAGAAGCTCGATATCATAGAGAAAATCAAAGCGATGATTACATCGCCTGAAGAGGCAAACAAGTCGTATAAAGACTTCAAAGCACTGCAAGAGGAATGGAAAGAAATAAAAAATGTGCCCGTAGAAAAAGCCAACGAACTGTGGAGAAACTACCAGCTCTATGTGGAACAGTTCTACGATCTGCTCAAACTCAACAGCGAAGCACGCGAATACGACTTCAAGAAGAACCTTGAAAAGAAAACACGTCTATGCGAAGCTGCGGAGAAACTCGCTGAAACACCCGATGCTATCAGTGCATTCCATCAGCTACAACAGCTTCATCAAGAGTATCGCGAAACTGGCCCTGTGGCTAAAGAGCTACGCGAAGAAATATGGGCACGATTCAAAGCAGCATCTACCGTTATCAACAAGAAGCACCAGCAGTATTTCGATGAACGAAAGGCACAAGAGGAAGAAAACCTCACCCGCAAGACTGCACTCTGTGAAAAAATAGAGGCAGTCGTTAAGGAAGACAATAAAAACAGCAACGATTGGGATAAACATACCAAGGCTATTATGGAGTTGCAAGCCGAGTGGAAAACCATTGGCTTTGCACCACAGAAGATGAACGTCAAAATCTTCGAGCGCTTCCGTAAGGCCTGCGACGAATTCTTCAAAAACAAAGCTGAATATTTCAGAAACAGAAAGGAAGAATATAAGAACAATGCCGATAAGAAACGTGCACTGATAGAAAAAGCGAAAGCCTTGCAGGATTCTACCGATTGGAAATCGACAAGCGATAAGTTTATCAATCTGCAAAAAGAGTGGAAAACTATCGGTACTGTGCCCAAGAAAATGGGCGACCAAATGTGGCAGGAGTTCAACGGCATCTGCAACAAGTTCTTCGAAGCGGCTAATGCTGCTGGAGCGGGCACACGAAGCGCGGAGCACCAGAACCTCAACAAAAAGCGCGAAATTGTGGAGCAACTCAAAGCGCTCACCGAACAAGCTGGCGACGACCTTCAGGCTAAGGTGCAGAAACTCGTGGCAGAATATCAAGCCGTTGGTCATGTACCCTACAAAGAGAAGGACAAGATCTATGAAGAATATCATGCCATACTGGACAAACTCTACAAGACACTGAACATCAGTTCTGCCAAACGCCGACTCAACAATTTCAAAGACAACCTCAAACAGGTGGCTGGACGTGGCGAAAACGCTCTCGACAACGAGCGCGCACGATTGATGAGACAGTATGAGCAGTTAAAAAACGAGGTGCAGACCTACGAGAACAACCTCGGTTTCCTCAATGCATCATCTAAGAAAGGAAATTCACTCATCGACGAAATGAACAGAAAAGTACAGAAATTGAAAGACCAAGTGCAGTTGGTGCGCGAAAAGATTAAAGCCATCGATAGCAATAAAGAACAGTAAACAATATCGTCATACCATATACAGACAAAGGGAAAGGTCAACAACCTTTCCCTTTGTTGTTATTCTCCATGCCCCAACTGCCGGTTGCTTAATTGTTCTAACGATGGTCGAACGGTGGTCAATCGGTGGTCGATTACCCAACATCGACCACACCATATACTTTTGAATCTCTGCATATTAGAACAAAAGGTGGTCGATGGTAACAAAATGATGACGTCGCGTGCGCGTGTGCGTGCGCATACACACGCGAGATATATAAAAGGAGAAATATCGATAAAAGAAACAGAAAAGAATAGGCAGTCTTGAGATATTTTAACGTCAAACAACCACATATTGATAGAACTTTGAACGCTATAAGACGGAGGTAGGTGCTACACGACGAAGGTACTCTCGTTCGGAAAAGCGAAAGAAAATTTCTGTTTTCTTTTGCTTTTCACTCACTTATTCGTACCTTTGCAGTCGATTTTAAAATTAAGAGAATGCAGGATATCCGTAACATTGCGATTATCGCACACGTGGACCACGGCAAAACTACGCTCGTGGACAAGATGATGCTGGCAGGAAACTTATTCCGTGAGGGACAAGACCTGAGTAGCCAAGTATTGGACTCCAATGACTTGGAACGCGAAAGAGGCATCACGATTCTTTCCAAAAACGTAAGTATCAACTGGAAAGGTACAAAAATCAACATCATAGACACTCCAGGACACTCCGACTTCGGAGGCGAAGTGGAACGCGTACTCAACATGGCAGACGGTTGTCTGCTACTGGTCGATGCGTTTGAAGGACCTATGCCACAGACTCGCTTCGTGCTGCAAAAGGCATTGGAAATCGGTCTGAAACCTATCGTGGTGGTGAACAAAGTAGATAAACCCAACTGCCGACCAGAGGAAGTATATGAAATGGTGTTCGACTTGATGTTCTCTCTCGATGCTACAGAAGACCAACTCGACTTCCCTGTAGTATATGGTTCAGCTAAAAACGGATGGATGAGTGAAGACTATAACAAGCCTACCACCGATATCACTTATCTGCTCGACAAGATTGTTGAGGTGATTCCTGCACCAAAACAGATCGAGGGCACTCCACAGATGCTGATTACAAGTTTGGACTACAGCAGCTATACCGGACGTATCGCTGTGGGACGTGTACACCGTGGACATCTGAAAGACGGACAACAAGTGACCATCTGCCACCGCGATGGTTCGCAGGAGAAAACAAAGATAAAAGAGTTGCACGTGTTCAATGGTATGGGCCACCAGCGCACAGAACAAGTAGATTGCGGCGACATCTGTGCCGTAATCGGATTGGAGAAATTTGAAATCGGTGATACCATCTGCGATGCAGAAAATCCCGAAGCACTGCCTCCTATCGCTATCGACGAACCTACCATGTCGATGCTCTTCACTATCAACGACTCACCATTCTTCGGTAAAGAGGGTAAGTTTGTGACTTCAAGACATATCAGCGAGCGACTGGACAAGGAACTGGAGAAGAACCTTGCGTTGCGCGTAAGGCAAGTGGAAGACGCTAACGACCGCTGGATAGTAAGCGGACGTGGTGTGCTGCACCTCTCGGTACTCATCGAGACCATGCGCCGTGAGGGCTATGAACTGCAGGTGGGACAGCCTCAGGTAATCTATAAAGAGATTGACGGAGTGAAATGCGAACCTATCGAAGAACTCACCATCAATGTCCCTGAGGAATTTGCCTCTAAGATGATTGACATGGTGACACGACGCAAAGGCGACATGACCTCGATGATCAATCTCGGAGAACGTGTGGATATCGAATTTAATATCCCTTCACGAGGCATTATCGGACTGCGTACCAATGTATTGACAGCATCGCAAGGTGAGGCTATCATGGCACACCGCTTCAAAGAATATCAACCTTACAAGGGCGATATAGAGCGCCGTTCCAACGGTTCAATGATTGCCATGGAAACCGGAACAGCTTTCGCCTACTCTATCGACAAGTTGCAAGACCGTGGTAAGTTCTTCATCGATCCAGGCGAAGATGTATATTACGGTGAGGTAGTCGGCGAACATGTTCACGAGAACGACCTTGTGGTGAATGTGACAAAAGCCAAACAGCTGACCAACGTACGTGCTTCAGGTTCGGACGATAAGGCTCGCATCATACCGAAGACAGTGATGTCGCTCGAAGAGTGCTTGGAGTATATCAAGGAAGACGAACTCGTAGAGGTTACTCCTAAGTCAATGCGTATGCGTAAAATTATCCTCGACCACGACCAGCGCAAAAAGGCTAATAAGTCGTAACCGAGGATATAGGAATCGGATATATCCCACATCGGCAAACAGACCGATGAAGGATAAACAATAAGTCTGGATTATTCCGGATAGTGGAGGTTCTCATCAGTAGCATGATCGAGAACCTCTTCTACATAGCGGCGGGCTTCAAGACGTGCCATGGGAAGATCGTGGAGCAACCAGTTGCCGCAATCGCGAGGTGCAGCACCGGGTATCTCGCCTTCATAATCTGCAACGAAACGGAAGGTGCGGCGCATGAGATCGAGGATGTCACGACTCTCGTAATCACCACGAATCAAAAGGTAATTACCAGTCAAACAGCCCATCGGTCCCCAATAGATGATGCGATCTTTCCATTCAGCATCGTTGCGCAGATAGGTAGCAGCAAGATGTTCGATAGTATGGATGGCACCATTGTGGAGCACGGGTTCACGGTTGGGCTCCTTCATACGGATATCAAAAGTGGTGACGGTCTCACCACCTACTTGGTCTTTGCAACTCACATAGATGCCACGGAGCAAACGCTCATGGTCTATCGTAAAACTGGGTATCTTATTCATATAGCGATTCTATAAATGTCTTGGTTACTTGGAATGAGTTTTCGGCAATGGTATTCCAGAAGTCATGATACATGGAAGCATCGGTATCGCGAAGAGGAATATCACTCACCACACGGAAAGAAATGAAGGGTACTCCATACTTATAACACGTTTGGGCAATGGCAGCCGACTCCATATCAACGGCTTTGGCTTCGGGGAAATGGCTGATGATGTCACGCATCTTGTCCTTGGAATCAACAAACCAATCGCCAGTGACAATCAATCCGGGATGGACAGAAAAGCCTTCAAACTTCACTCGACAGGCTTTCGCCAATAATTGTTCGTTGACTTTATAACGAGCAGGCATGCCCTGCACCTGACCATAAACAATGGTTTGGTCGGGAGAAGTGCCGCAATACACATCATGGTAGCCCACTTCAGCACCTACCACAACATCCTGCACATGGATATCATCGCCGTTGCCACCGGCACATCCACTCGACACAATGACATCGGGATGGTGCTTGCGAATCATTTCGGCAGCACCTAAAGCAGCATTGACCTTACCAATGCCACACTTCTCAACAACCACGTTGCCATCGGTAAAGAGATGTTGTAATTGTTGCAATTCCTTGTCCATTGCAACGATAATTCCTATTTTCATGTTTTGTTTCTATTGATTTATGCGTGCAAAGTTACGAAAATTTGTGTAAAATGGTTATCTTTGCACTCAGAAACAAAAACAAAACGGTTATGAAAAGTTTGAAACAGTGGCTACCGGACATCTTGGTAGTGATTTTGTTTGCGGCAATATCGTTTGCCTATTTCTTCCCTGCAGATATTGAAGGACGTATCCTATACCGGCACGACTCATCGGCAGGACGTGGCGCCGGACAGGAAGCATCAGAGTATTATCAACGTACAGGAGAACGCACAAGATGGACTAATTCGCTCTTTGGAGGTATGCCTACCTATCAGACGTCGCCATCATATCATAGTACCGACACCATTGCACAAGTGGGCAATGCCTACCATCTATGGCTGCCGGAAAACGTGTGGTATGTGTTTGCCTATCTATTGGGCTTTTATATTCTGTTGAGAGCATTCGATTTCAGATGGTATCTTGCTACACTGGGTGCTGTTGTATGGGCATTCTCCAGCTACTTCTTTATCATCATTGCCGCTGGACACATTTGGAAAGTCATTGCACTGGCTTATCTGCCACCGATGATTGCCGGTGTAGTATTGGCTTATAGGCGAAAATATATGCTGGGACTCCTGGTCACTGCACTATTCTCTGCACTGGAGGTATTGGCAAACCACGTGCAGATGACCTACTATTACCTGTTTGTAGTAGCAGCAATGGCTATTGCCTTCATCATAGAAGGTGCGATGAAGAAAGACTGGAAACATCTGGCTAAAGCTACTGGTGTATGTATAGCGGGTGCTACAATCGGTATTTGCATCAACATGTCGAACCTCTACCATACATGGCAGTATGGCAAGGAGACGATGCGTGGACAAAGCGAACTGGTGAAGAAGAATACCGCTAACCAAACATCAAGCGGACTGGATCGTGACTATATCACACAATGGAGCTACGGAATAGACGAGACTTGGACCCTGTTGGTGCCCAACACTAAAGGTGGTGCCAGCGTGAGCATTGCCTCTGATCCCACTGCCATGAAAAAAGCAGATGCAGAGGTGAGCGACTTTTTCCAGAATACATTCAACATGAATATCTACGGCAGTTTCTCGGAATACTGGGGTACACAGCCTATGACTGCAGGACCTGTATATGTCGGTGCCTTTGTATTGATGCTGTTTATCCTCGGACTGTTTATCGTCAAAGGCCCCATGAAGTGGGCATTACTGGCAGTCACTATTCTCTCTATTCTCCTATCATGGGGTAGAAACTTCATGCCGTTTACCGATTTCTTCCTCGATTATGTGCCGATGTATGCTAAGTTCCGAACGGTGGCATCTATTCTTGTCATTGCTGAATTTACCATTCCACTGCTTGCCATGTTGGCACTGAAAAAGATAGTGGATGAACCCGAAATACTGAAGACACAAAAGAAGTGGTTCTATCTTTCATTCGGACTTACCGGTGGACTGGCACTATTGTTTGCGATACTGCCAGACGTATTCTTTGACTTCAATTCCATACACGATGCAGATGCCATTAATGGACTCAACGCTCAATTGACAAATGTGTTGGGCAACTATCCCGATATGCTTGCCAACTATCAGCAGAATATATATCCGCGCATCTTGCCAAGTCTGGCTGCTATGCACAAAGCCGTATTCACTGCCGACTGCATCCGATCATTTGTCATCATTGCCATCGGTACTGCACTACTGCTTCTATTCAGCATGAAGAAAATACGCAAGGAATGGCTCGTGGGAGCATTGGTTGTGCTCTGTCTGGTGGATATGTGGCAAGTGAACAAACGATACCTCAACGATGAAATGTTTGTTTCAAAGACGGTACGTGAAGAACCAGTACAGAAGTCGGCTGCCATTGACCATATTCTACAGGACAAGACACTCGACTTCCGTGTGCTCAATCTGGCAGGCGACACCTTCAACGAAAACGAGACAAGTTTCTACCTGAAGAGTATCGGTGGATACCATGCTGCTAAGTTGCGCCGTTATCAGGAGCTCATTGACGAACATATCAAAAAGGAGATTCAAGGTCTCGCAACTGCTTTCAACGAGGCACAGGGTGATATGACCAAAGTAAATGGTGACTCGATTTATCCAGTGCTCAACATGCTCAACACCAAATATTTCATTCTGCCACTGCAAGCCAACCAAACGGTACCGATAGAAAACCCATACCGCTATGGCAATGCTTGGTTTGTGGACCAAGTGGATTATGTGGAGAATGCCAATGCCGAGATTGACGCACTCGATAAGATTGACCTGCGTCATCATGCAGTTGCTGACAGCAAGTTCAAGGATATATTGGGCAACAGCACACAGCAAGATGCTGTTAGCCTTGTCACACTCAAGAACTATCAACCCAACGAACTGACCTACGAAGTGCAGTCGGGCAAAGGCGGAGTGGTGGTATTCTCTGAAATATACTATCCAGGATGGACTGCCACAGTAGATGGCGAGCAACAAGATCTGGGACGTGTCAACTATGTGCTCCGTGCATTGAACGTGAAACCCGGACACCATCAGGTGGTGCTCACCTTCAAACCGAAGAGCATCACACATACTGAAACCATTGCCTATATTGCTATGGGCATCATGCTCTTGCTGATTGTGGTATTGATTGCTGAATATATTCGTCGCCAGCGACAAACCAAGTCATAGAAACTAAGAACGTATTCATAAAATAATAGAAACTGATATATGGATTTCAGAACACCTGTCACTATCACGGAACCATCATTCCGCATAGAGCCCTTAGAACAGATACTGTTTGTAGGCTCTTGCTTTGCCGACAATATCGGTCAGCGGTTTGTGGAAAATAAGTTTCGTGCGACGGTCAATCCCTATGGTGTGATGTATAATCCAGTATCCATTCTCCATACGGTGATGCGAACCAGCGATACTTTCCCCGTGGCCTTCTTCACACTCGGCACCAACCATGTATATCGGTTGAAGGAAACTGGCGAAATTGTAGATAACTGCGAGAAACGCCCACACCACCTCTTTCAAGAGGAAACATTGACGGTCAGTCAGTGTGCCGACTATCTGCGACAAGCCATAGGACTATTGCAAAGTCGCAGTGACGATGTGGAAGTGGTGCTAACAGTCAGTCCTATCCGCTATAGGAAATACGGTTACCATGGCAGCCAACTGTCGAAAGCCACCCTATTACTGGCAGCCGACGAAGTGGCGAAAATGCCAAATGTGCACTATTTCCCTGCCTACGAGATTGTCAACGATGAGTTGCGCGACTACCGTTTCTATGCCGCAGACATGCTCCATCCCTCTGAGCAAGCAGTGGATTATATTTGGGAACGGCTCTGTGAAACATATCTCAGTGATCGTGCCCGACAGTTTCTAAGCGATTGGCAACCTGTGAGACAGGCATTAGGACATAAGCCTTTTGCGCCAGAATCAGAAGCTTATCGCACTTTTATGAATAAAACTATGTTAAAAGTAGAAGAACTAAGAAAAAAATATGGTAATTTTGCGTTATGATTTACTCTATTGAAAAGATTACCACGCTTATTGGCGCGCGTCGTATCGGTAATACCGATGCCCAGATTGGATGGTTGCTTACAGACAGCCGTTCGTTGTGTTTCCCCGAAGAATCGCTGTTCTTTGCACTGCAATCACAGCGCAACGACGGACATCGCTATATCAAAGACCTCTACCGACGAGGTGTTCGCAACTTTGTTGTGGAAAAGTTGCAAGTGGAAGGTGAAGACCTTACAACATATACCGATGCAAACATTCTGATTGTACCCTCTACCCTTTCTGCCTTGCAGCGCTTGGCAGAACGCCATCGTGATGAGTTTAATATCCCCATTGTGGGCATCACCGGTTCGAACGGAAAGACCATGGTCAAGGAATGGCTATACCAACTGCTTTCCCCACAAATGACAGTAACCCGTTCACCACGTAGCTATAATTCGCAGATTGGCGTGCCCCTGTCGGTATGGTTGCTGTCGGAACAAACAGACATTGGTGTGTTTGAGGCAGGCATCAGCCAACCAGGAGAGATGGAAAGTCTGCGCGATATCATCCAGCCCACCATCGGCATCTTGACATCCCTTGGTGATGCACATCAGGAGAATTTCCGCTCGATGGATGAGAAATGTACAGAGAAGCTCCATCTGTTCCACGGAGCAAAGGTGGTTTTCTATAATAGCGACGACAACACCGTGAGCCGTTGTATACGCCGTTCCGGCTATGACGGCGAGAAAATAGGATGGAGCCGTGAGAACGAATCGGCACCTTTCTATGTGGCAAGCGTTAAGCCTTCTACCGAGAAACCCGGTTTGACAGAAGTGGCTTATATATATAAAGGAGAACGCGGAATATATCATCTGCCATTTATCGATGAAGCATCGGTGGAATGTTCCATAGCCTGTGCTGCAGCAGCACGCTATCTCGGTGTGACAAACGAAGACCTTGACTTGCGTATGCAGGCAATCGAACCAGTAGCAATGCGCCTTGAAGTGAAGGAAGGTCGCCATGGCTGTACCCTCATCAACGATTCCTACAACTCAGATGTGAACTCGCTTGATATCGCACTCGACTTCATGAACCGGCGTCCAGACCATCAAGGCCGTAAGCGCACACTCATACTGAGCGACATACAACAGAGTGGAAAAAGTGATATCGAGCTGTATAACGAAGTCAACAACCTCTGTCAGCAACGCGGTGTGGCACGCTTTATCGGCATTGGTCCGATGCTTATGAAATGTGCCGATTGTATCACCATTGCTGATAAGGCTTTCTTTACCGATGTCAATCAGTTTGTACAGAGTGAAACATTCCATTCGTTACACGATGAAGTGATACTGCTGAAAGGCGCACGAACCTTTGGTTTCGACCAATTGACCGAACTGCTGGAACAGAAAGTTCATGAGACCATACTCGAAGTGAATCTCAATGCGGTAGTTGAAAACTTGAACTACTATCGTTCGTTCCTCAAACCTGAGACAAAACTGGTATGTATGGTAAAAGCCGATGCCTACGGCGCAGGAGCTGTAGAAGTGGCAAAAACCCTGCAAGACCATTGCGTGGATTATCTTGCTGTGGCAGTTGCCGATGAAGGTGTTACCCTACGTCGCAACGGAATCACACAGAATATCATCATCATGAACCCCGAAATGACTGCATTCAAGACCATGTTTGACTATGATCTTGAGCCTGAAGTATATTCATTCCGCTTGATGGATGCACTTATCCATGCCGCAGAAAAAGAAGGTATTACCGGCTGGCCTGTACATATCAAGCTCGATACAGGTATGCATCGACTTGGATTCGATCCAGAAAAAGATATCGATGAGTTGATAGCCCGACTGAAACAACAGAATGCCATCATCCCCCGTTCGGTGTTCTCGCATTTCGTAGGTAGCGACAGCGATGACTTTGATGCTTTCTCAGCAGAGCAGTTCCGTAAATTTGATGCAGGAAGCAGTAAGTTGCAAGCAGCTTTCTCTCACAAGATACTGCGTCATATAGACAACTCTGCAGGTATCGAACACTTTCCAGAACGCCAACTCGACATGTGCCGACTGGGACTTGGACTCTACGGCATCGATCCTCGCGACAATAGAATACTACATACCGTCAGCACGCTGAAGACCACCATACTACAAATGCACCATGTGCCAAAGGACGAAACCGTAGGCTACAGCCGCCGTGGTATATTGGAGCGTGACTCCATCATAGCCGCTATCCCCATCGGTTATGCCGACGGACTGAACCGACACTTAGGTCGTGGCGCCTGCTATTGTTTGGTGAATGGACAGAAAGCACCTTATGTTGGTAATATCTGCATGGACGTGGCCATGATTGATGTGACTGATATTGACTGCAAGGAAGGCGACAGCGTAGAGATATTCGGCGAACATTTGCCGGTAACAGTACTGAGCGATGTGCTCGACACCATACCTTATGAAGTACTGACTGGTGTGAGCAATCGCGTAAAGAAAGTCTATTTCCAAGACTAACATACAACACAATCGGGTGTGTGGACAATCTTCTAAACGTTATCGTTTACGTGAAAAAGGTCCACACACTCGTTTTTTTTTCATTTTTTATTAGTAACTTTGCATCCAGACTACGCTAAAACATCAATAAAAACAATAATATGAGTTCTGTACAGACCACAAAAATGACCAATTACCGTTGGGTAATTTGCTCGATGTTGTTCTTTGCAACAACCGTCAACTACATGGACCGACAAGTGCTTTCCTTGACTTGGAAGGACTTTATCGCTCCTGAATTTCATTGGACCGACGACGATTATGGTACGATTACGGCAGTATTCTCCATCCTGTATGCCGTATTCTGTCTGTTTGCCGGTAAGTTTATCGACTGGATGGGCACTAAGAAAGGATACCTTTGGTCTATCTTCGTATGGTCGCTGGGTGCATGTCTCCATGCAGTATGCGGTTGGATAACGATGAAGTATGAAGGTCTTGACTCGGTAGAAGCACTTCGTGCCGTACAAGCTGGATCTGCCACAGCCTTGTCGATAGCCACCATCAGCGTATATCTCTTCCTGTTCTGCCGTTCGGTATTGGCGATGGGTGAATCAGGAAACTTCCCTGCCGCTATTAAGGTAACAGCCGAGTATTTCCCGAAAAAAGACCGTGCATTTTCCACATCTATCTTTAATGCCGGTGCATCAGTAGGTGCTCTTGTCGCCCCGCTGTCTATTCCCCCATTGGCAGAGTGGTTCGGTTGGGAGATGGCATTCATCATCATCGGTGTGCTCGGTTTTGTATGGATGGGCTTCTGGGTAGTATTCTATGAGAAACCCAACAAGAGCAACCATGTGAATGTTGCAGAGCTCACTTATATCAATCAGGATGCCGAAACCGATGCAGATCCTAAGGATGCAGACGACGAAGGTCCACAGATCAGCTTCCTCAACTGCTTCACTTATCGTCAGACATGGTCATTCATCGTGGGTAAATTCATGACCGACGGTGTATGGTGGTTCTTCCTGTTCTGGGCTCCTGCCTATTTCTCTGACCAGTTTGGCTACAAATCATCGTCAGGTATGGGCCAGTTGCTCATCTTCACCCTCTATTTCATAGTAACCGTATTGTCCATCTTTGGTGGATATCTGCCCAAATACTTTGTTGAGAAGAAGGGTATGGGAGCCTATGCAGGTCGCATGCGTGCTATGTTGCTCTTCACATTCTTCCCGATGACTGCTCTGCTTGCTCAGCCTCTGGCAGCATGGGAGGCTTCTCCTATCGACCCCGCATGGTGGCCCGCCATCATCATTGGCCTTGCTGGTGCAGGTCATCAGGCATGGTCAGCCAACCTGTTCTCAACCATTGGCGACATGTTCCCGAAATCTACTATTGCCACTATTACCGGTATCGGTGCTATGGCTGGAGGACTGGGGTCGATGCTTATCAACAAATGTTCGGGTAAACTCTTCACCTTTGCAGAACAACAGGGTGCTGACTTCACTTTCTTCGGTTTTGAAGGCAAACCTGCTGGCTACATGATTGTTTTCTGCATCTGTGCCGTAGCCTACATCATTGGTTGGACTATTATGAAGGTGCTCGTTCCGAAATACAAGCCCATCGTGGTTGAATAATCACAAAGTCTGATTGTTTGAATAAGACCAAAAAAAAAAAGATATTTATCATCATTCCATTTCGGTTGCCAAGACCGATTGGTACAATAATCATCTGAGAAAAGGGAAGAGCATAGCTCTTCCCTTTTCATTTATCCTCAATCGGTCATTATATTACATGCATGACCGCGGATTAAACACACGTATAATGATCGATTTGTTTTTTATAGACCATAAAAACAGATTATCGCCAATAGGGTCATAAGGCTATTGGAACTGTCTGATTAATTATCTTCATACTTAACCACGACTTTGTCAAAGCCCATGGTTTGAAGCAAATGTCGGAACTGTGTGCGCCCGTTGTCACGTGCGGTATTCATATTCTGAGCGGTCAGACAGCGACGACGCATCATGTCGCAAGCCTTAAGATAGAGTGCTTCGCGGTCGGCATTACTCCATTTCCCACTCTCATAAAAAGAACGTGTACGCGCTTCGTCTATGAAATTTTTATCGAGCAACTGCACAGAAGGTAACGTACAGACAATAGTATCGCCACGCATGGTGACCCATCCTTCCTGTACCCGACTCATATCAACCCCCAGACGAAGTGTGCCATAATAGATTCGTGTCAACTGATCGTCGGAGAAGAAGCCTTTGCGAATAGTATCTACCAATTCTTCGTCGCTAACGGCAAGAAACTCCCATTGACCTATTGCCTCTATCGAGCGCACCTGTGTAGGCGATAGTTCCACTTGCTGTTGTGGTTCTACAGCCACCTCGTTATCCTTGTTCATCCAGAACACCCATCCTCCAAAAGCCAGAAAGGCTAATAGGATAAGACAGATGCCGATTCGTTTTATTGTTCGTATCATAATTCATCACTATTGTTGTTC
>OQVT01000823.1_pt1 | contig 18588 bp, 16 predicted proteins | sample 1691561 | NCBI WGS metagenome assembly OQVT01 (sample SAMN03418260, study PRJEB22391) | human gut metagenome | biome: human-gut; feature: organic feature; material: feces | host: Homo sapiens | place: Tanzania | collected 2013-01 | reverse complement strand
CTAATGCAAGATCAAGTCCACCAGCCGCTGCAAGTCCGATTACGATTGCGCCTCGTCCCATATTGACATCCGCTGCACCCTGATACTGTGCATAAATTCCGCCACAAAGTCCAACTAATCCATTTGAAATCATTAATGCCAGGACTTTGTTAAAGGAAGTATTAATTCCCTGCGCACTTGCCATCTGTGGATTACATCCGGTCGCACGAATCGAAGCTCCCAGTTCTGTACCAAAAAACCAGTAAATAATTGCAATTAATGCAACTGCACCAAGAATCAGTTTTAAAAAGAAAAAGGCACTTCCTTCTCCGGTTACATAACGAAGAGAGGCAACTAATTTATACTGAAGCACATTAATTGCCTGATTGGATTTTCCCATAATTCCAAGATTTATTGAGTACAATCCAATCTGTGTTAAAATACTGGCAAGAATCCCAGGGATTCCAAATGCCGTATGTAAAATTCCGGTTACAAATCCTGCTACCATTCCTGCAAGAAATGCAAAAACAAGTGCAAGTGCCGGATTCATGCCGCCACGGATTAACATAACCGCAACTGCCCCACCGGTCATTTCGATTTGATGTTCTCCTTAAGCAATAAAGACTCCAGAGGTGAAGTATGAGGCGTGAGTATATCCTTGACAAAGATTGGGAATTCCGTAAGGACTGCGGAAGTATTTCTGAAATGAAAGATGTTGATCCTGAAAACATTGCTGTTCCACATACATGGAACAACATCGACGGACAAGATGGCGGAAATGACTATTTCAGAGGAACATGTTGCTACAGAAAGGTCTTCTCTTCTCCTGATATCTCCAAAGACGAGCAGGTTTATCTTGAGTTTGATGCTGTAAGCGCTTCATCTATGGTGTATGTAAACGGTGTTCCTGTAAGGAGCCATGAAGGAGGGTATTCTGCCTTTCAGGTCAGGATTGACGAATACCTCAGAGCCGAAAACGAACTTGTTGTCTTTGCCGACAATGGAATCAATGATAGAATCTACCCTCAGACCGCTGATTTCACATTCTATGGTGGAATCTACAGGGATGTAAGAATGATAGTTGTTTCCCCGACCCATTTCGAGTTTGGTCCATATGGAGGACGTGGCTTGAAGCTCACCCCTACTGTCTTGGGAAACAAAGGAATTCTTCGTGCTGAGTCTTGGATATCTGGTTCCTATGACAAGGTTGTGTTCACGGTCTTTGACAAAGAGAGGGAGGTCTGTTCGTTTGAGGGTCCATCAGGGGAGATTTCAATAGACAATGTTCACCTGTGGAATGGTTTGGACGATCCTTTCCTTTACACCGTTCGGGCTGAAGTATACGTCCAAGCGGAGGTTTCGGATAGGCTTGAGCTTCAAATAGGATTCCGCTTCTTTGAGATTGATTCCCAGAAAGGGTTTTTCCTTAACGGTAGGAGCTGCCCTCTAAGAGGGGTTTCAAGACATCAGGATCGTGAAGGTGTAGGTAATGCCATCACGAGGAAAATGCAGGAAGAGGATCTCTCGCTAATTCTGGAATGTGGTGCGAACTCAATCAGGCTTGCCCATTACCAACATGACCAGTATTTCTATGATTTGTGCGACAGAGCGGGAATACTATGCTGGGCGGAGATTCCATATATAACCAAACATATGGACAATGGTGTTGAGAATACGATCCTCCAGATGTCGGAGCTGATTGAGCAGTGCTACAATCATGCCTGTATATTCTGTTGGGGCATCTCGAACGAGATTACAGCAGGAGGAAACGGTGAAAAAGTCTACGAGAACAACCTGATGCTCTACAATCTTTGCCATAAGATGGATTTGACACGTCCAGTTGCAATGGCGCATGCATTTATGCTTTCGTTGAATGATCGAATTGTTAGTCTCCCGGATATCATGGGGTACAACCTTTATTATGGATGGTATCTTGGCAACATTGAAGGAAACGGGTCGTTTCTTGACTCCTGTCATGGCATGCATCCAGAGTTGCCCGTGGGGCTTACTGAGTTCGGTTGCGATGCGAACATAAAGCTCCAGACGTCTAAGCCCGCGAGAGGAGATTACTCGGAACAGTATCAGGCAAGGTTCCATGAGGTGATGTGCAGGGAAATCGATAGTCGTCAATATCTATGGGGAACCTTCGTATGGAACATGTTCGACTTCGCTGCGGACGCACGCGATGAAGGTGGTGTCAGAGGTCGGAACTGCAAAGGGCTTGTGACTTTTGACAGAAAGAAGCGCAAGGATAGCTTCTACGTTATTAAAGCCTGGTATTCCAAGGATCCGTTTGTCAGAATTGCCGGAAGCCGATATGTGAATAGGTGTGAAGATGTTTCGGAAATAAGGGTATATTCCAATCAAAATGAAGTTGAACTCTTCTGCAACGGTAAAAGTTTTGGAAAACAGAAGGGCGAGCACGTTTTTGTGTTCAATGTCGTTCTTGAGGATAGGAACGAGATAGAGGCCGTAAGCGGTAGTCTGTCAGATTCCATCAATATAAGCAAAGTATCCGTACCTGATCCGGATTATCAACTTGTCTCCGCCTCGAATGTCCAGAACTGGTTCGATGGTCTTGAGCTTTCGGTAAATGATGGTCGTTACTCAATCAATGATACTGTAGGTGAAATTCTCAAGACGAAGGAAGGACAGGATATATTCAGATCAGTCATGGAAAAGAGAAAAAAGATGAACTCCACAGATGTGGCAACCCAAGTTGAAATACCTCGTGAGATGATGCTTATGACCCTGAAAGACGTCCCGTTTGCAGAACTTCTCAGGCGCTCTGCGTTTCATGTGGATTATGTAAGGCTTATCAACGAGAGACTTCGTGAAATCCCAAAGGTGTAGCATGTTTTCCAAGGTAATTGGCCTTCATATCGGCTTCGAATGCGGCATTGCTGGGGTATTCCCTTCCAAGACACGGCATCCAAAGCGAGGGATCCTCCATGCATAGATAGAAGAAAGCATTGTCCTTCCATTCCTTTGGAAACTGGGAGTATACGAATGAGAACATCTTGCGCTTCGTTTCAAGCGGATACGAGAACTTGCCTGCAGCTGGGGTGAGCTCCATTTGGGTCACTCTGGTGGGTCTTCCGCTTTCTCTGAGAGCCTTGAGGTTCTGTTTTGTGAATGTGAGCGCCCCTATGCCAACCATCATGACGTTTGACGGGTCTATCCTGTCGCAGAGGAGTTTGACGAGGGCTGCGTACTCATCCTCCCATCCCTTGAAGTACACCATTGGATGGATGTGGAATCCTACAAGGCGGCCCTTTTCCGTGTTTTTGCGGGCTGCTTCTATGCGGGCTTCCAACGTGGCTGTGAGATGTTCCTCCTTTTCAACTATGGTAGGGGCGTTTACAGACCAGGTCGCGACTATGTTGCGTGGAAGATCCTGCGACAACCAGTCGGTCCTTGCGCTTTTGGTTTTGAGCTCTATGATGGTCTTTGGATTCCTTCGTGCGAACCTTGCCAACGCAGAGAGCGTTCCATAGTCGTCTCCAAGAAGGATGGAGTCTGAGGACTGTCCGGTTCCTATGTGCCACGCGTCTTCTTCCAACTTGAGGTTTTCAAGATATGAGTCAAGGTCCGACACGACCTTTATCTCATTGTGGGAGTAGAAGCTCTGGATTGAGCAGTAGGCACATGCAAAACCGCACTGCTGCACTGCATCAAGTGTCTTTAGGTTGCAGCAACGGGTAAGTTCCCCATCCTTGGGACAAGGGCAGCTTCCCATAATCCTGTCAGGGGCCTTGAAGTCCGCAATTACGTTTGGTTTCCTTTCATTGAAGTCGTATTTTGGATTGAATGTGGAATAATCGGTGGGATTACGCCGCATTTGGGCTATCTTTTCCATTGCTTTGTTGAATGCGCTGCGGACTTGGTTCTTCTGCATCAATGCCAACTCGTCGGCAGTTGGCATCATGTCCGTTATATGCTCTTCTCCCCAAAGCTCCAGGTCCTGGGACTCTTCCTTTAGCATTCTCCTTTGTTGGAAACTCAGGTATGGAATGCTTGCTATGTATTCGTCTATTTCCCTTTGGGTCATGGCATCGTCTCCAGAATCGTTGTGTTCGATGATAGCACACCAGTGCGGTATGTTAAAGGACATCGGTCTGTGGTATTATCTTCGTGGTGTCGTCATGTTGTCATGGTGGCGTTTGTGAAGCGTTCTTGTTGAGTAGGAGATTTCATGGATAGGGAAGCGTTCGAGACTGGTTTGAGCTATATGCTGGACAAGACCCAGTCTGAGGAAGAGGTAAGACTTCGTAGGGAGAACTTCGAGAAGGCTCGTGCCAAGGCCCATGCACTGCCGCTGAACCCTGGGTGCTACCTCATGAAGGACGAGAACGGGGTGGTCATCTACGTTGGAAAGGCCAAAAGCCTTAGAAAGCGTGTGAGTCAGTATTTCCTGCCGAATCGCGACCGCAAGACCACTATGCTGGTCGAGAAGATCCGTGACATAGACCATATCATAACTGGAAACGACTACGAGGCGCTGGTTCTGGAGAACAACCTCATAAAGAAATACAACCCTCACTACAACATCATGCTCAAGGACGGCAAAAGCTATCCAATGATAAGGATAACCCATGAGGATTTCCCCAAGGTGTTCAAGACAAGGCGCATAATCAAGGACGGATCCGACTACTTTGGACCGTTTCCGGATGCCTCGCGCATGGCCGAGTACCTTGAACTGATAGATAGGCTTTTCAATCTTCGCAAGTGCTCGACCCCTCTTAGAAAGCGTGAAAAACCATGTCTTTACTACCATATAGGCCGTTGTTCCGCACCATGCTGCGGTCTTATATCCAAAGAGGAATATGGTAGGAGCATAGACCGTATACGCAGGTTCCTTTCAGGTGGTGGAGATGACCTTGAACGGCAGATACGAGATGAGATGATGGCTGCATCAAAGGCCATGGAGTATGAGGTCGCTGCAAAGAAGCGTGATATGCTTGTTGCACTTCAGAGCGTGAGCAAGGCCCAGATGGTTGAGGACCACTCCGCCGATGCTTCAATGGAAAGCCGCGACTATGCCGCCGTTGAGATGAGAAGCCCCCTTTGCACCGTGTCAATCATGCAGTTCCGCGATGGAAAGCTCATTGGACGTGCTTTGTACCGCGCACAGACCTTTGGGGACGAATCAGAGACCCTGCTGAACTTCCTTACTCAATACTATGAAGACGGGCGCGAGATTCCCAACGAGATATTCATCTCCCACGAGGTGGACATAGAGCTCATCTCCCGTTACTTCCACGAGGTCTTGGGGCATGATGTCCGCTTCCAGGTTCCAAAGGAAGGTAGGGATTTCAGAATCCTGCGCATGGCGGCGGAGAACGCCTCAAGGGACGTCGAGAAGCGCCTTAAGAGCAGAGACAACACCAAGGCTTTGGAGGAGCTTCAGTCTGTGGCAGGACTTGAGGAGCTTCCTGAGCTCATAGAGGGCTTCGACATAGCTCAGCTTTCTGGAAAGTACACCGTTGCAAGCCTCATTTCGTTTGTAGACGGCAACCCCAATCCAGCTGGCTACAGACGTTTCAACATACGAAGTCTGGAGGGGGCCATAGACGACTTTGGCGCTATGCGTGAGGCCGTCTACCGTCGCTATTCTAGGGTGATTGAGGAGAACCTCAAGAAACCAAACCTTGTTCTGATCGATGGTGGGCATGGGCAGGTCAACGTGGCACGCGATGTTCTTGATGAGCTGGGTCTAGCCGATGTCCCTGTTCTTGGCCTTGCAAAGGAGTACGAGACCATTGTGTTCGACGATGGTCGTCCTGATCTGCGTTTGGACCACAGCAACGAGGGGCTTCGTGTCCTCATTGCCGTTAGGGATGAGTGCCACAGGTTCGCCACCGGTGCCAACCAGGCCATGCGCAGCAAGGAGACTTCGTTCCATCTCCTGCAGAGCGTCCCAGGTATAGGCCCTAAGACGAGCGACAAGATAATGGAGGCCTTCACTACGCTGGACGATGTGGTGCAGTGTACTCCTCAGGAGATCTCCCAGCGTGCAGGGGTGTCGTTGAACGTTGCAGAGAATCTTTTGAAGAGGCTGAAGGTCTGAAACATCGTCAAATTCGTGGCGTTTTTTGCCTCTTCACGTTTTTCTTGGGGATTGCCCCGTCTTGACGGAGGCACTGAAGGGGGCAACTCATGAGGACGAGGCGAATGGATCCGTAGTCTTTCCGTGCGTCCCATGCGCCCCGTGCGCCCCGTAGACCCCGTGCGCCCCATAAGCCCCGTGCGCCCCATAAGCCCCGTGCGCCCCATGCGTCCCGTAAGCCCCAACAGTCCTGGAAACAAGTGCTACAATCTCTACACCTGCAACACTTCCTACACACGCGACAGATGCCACAACCGCCACAGACCCTATAGATGCCACAGATGCCACAACCGCTACAGATGCCACAACCCCTACAGATGCGCCACAGATTCGACCTTCTGAACCATTGGAACCCTTGCGACCATTGCAACCCTTGCGACCATTGCAACCATCGCTACGGATCGCCTACGGATGCAACACATGCTACACTTGCCACAACCGCTACGGAACGCCTACGGATCGGACGCAACCCATGACGGCATATTGGATCCGCAATCATTTTCGCATCCCTTTTCGTTTACCTGCCCAAACAGCCTTGTGGCTTGGATGCCCCCTTTCAAGCACCATCCCTCATCTGCGAGCTTTCAGCAAAGAACCGAATTAAAGCGCATTAGTGGGTGTAGTAGGTGTAGTGGGTTTAGTGAGCGTAGTAAGCATAGTGAGTGTAGTGAGCACAAAGGCAAAAAAATCTTCACGTTTTTCTGAGGGATGAACATTCGGCGGAGACTGGAAGGCTCCTTGCGTTGGTTATAGCCTACCCTTGCATTCCTTGATGTCATCGATTCCCTCCGTCAGAGGTTCATCCCCAGCTTTCCGTGAAGAACCCCATAAAAGGGGGTTCTCCCTGGACTACTTCAAAAGGAACGACAGCTCACAGGAGATAGAATTCCTATTTGAAAGGGATGGGACTGTAATCCCAACCGAGGAGAAGTCCAAGAATGGGAAAACGGAATCCTTGAACAAAGAAAGGTCAAAGAAAACGATTTGAAACTTGGTGTTCCTGTTATATACTGGCGAATGATATGAGAAATGTTGGTAAACAAAAGGAAGATAAGGATTCGGATTCAAAGAAGGAAGCTCCAAAGAAGGAGGAGAGTTTTCTTCCCATCAACATTAAGGCCCTTGCTGCAAGGGTAAGTCCAATCCTGGGCAAGATTGTCCCCAAGTTCATGTACAACTGGTTTGAGAGGATACTGCATGTCAAGGAACTCAACGCATTCTTTGCAGAGCATGAGGACGATGATGCCCAGACGTTTTTGGATGCGGCGGTGGAATTCCTTGGCATTCATCCTTCGTATGAAGGATTAGGAGCGGATGCAGTCGAAGCCCTTAAAGGACAAAATGTGATGTTCGCATCCAACCATCCCTACGGCGGCCCTGAGGCCATGGTCCTTTTCGACTATCTTCATAGAGAGTTTCCAGATTGCAGACTCGTGGCGCAGTCCTTCCTTAAGTTCATAAAGCCCCTTGGGAAGAGCTGTGTCTATAACAAGAAGGAGGTAAGAACCCTCTTGGATGCAGTAAACGAAGGGACGTCACTTCTAATATATCCGGCTGGGTACTGCTCAAGGAAACTCAGTTTTGGGGAGGTCTTCGACTATGACTGGAAGCCCTCTTTCGTCAAGATTGCAAAGCGAAACAACGTGCCAATAGTTGTGTTCTATACCGATGGTCAGTTGAGCAAAAGAATGCACCGTTGGACGAGTTTTCGTCGTTTCTTCCACATTAAGACTTCGATTGAGACATTGTTCCTTGTGGATGAGATGTTCAAGCTAAGGGGTCAGACCATGCGCCTGGTAGTTGGAAGCACAATTGACCCCGCAAAGCTTGATGATGCGGTTTCAAACGAGGAGTGGGCTGCCAGGATAAGGCAGTACTGCTACGAACTCAGGAAGAATCCAAATTTGGAGTTCGACTATAGCAAGAAAGCTACTCTGCCAAGCAGATAGTCTATAGAATAAAAGGGAAAAGGGGTAAGAAAATGAAAAAGGTTTTGTTTGCGGTTCTGGTCGTCGTTTTGGCGTGGGGGGGGGTAAGCGCTGCATTTGCAGGGGATATGTTCTCCTTTGAACTTGTCCCAACGGAACCTCTGTATAAAGAGTCGATATCCGATCCATATGCATTTCTATCAGCTATACATCTTATGCTGATACCCAAAGCGGAAGACAACGAATTCAAGATAAACGCTTTGGTTCAGGATTCAGCTACCAGTGAAGTTTTCTACGATGACTTCTACTACAGAAATCCTAGAAAAGCTAGTGAGAATCTTTACATAAACATGAAGTTGGCCGGCTCTGCATCTCTTTTTCGTGTTCGCTTCAATGGTGCGAATTGGGTTCCATCTATGGATTTGGATCTGAACCTTTCTGGATATCTCAACACCTTGTTCTGGCTCTATGGTGCCAATGACACGTTGGATTTCGATGGTTCCTTTATGGTCGCGGGAAACCTAAGGATTGCAGATATGGTGACTCTTCGTTTGGGGATCCATCATTTCTCTGGACACTATGGGGATGAAACCCTCGAAGACTTCTATGCATACAACAAGGTTGATTTCAACAACAATGCTACTATAAACAATTACACGGGCTCCAAGAATGTCGATGGGCATTCCTATAGACTGTTGTCTCCAACCGAATATGTTCGTGACAATTCATGGCTCATTGGTCTTCAGGCTCAACTTCCGTACGGCTTCAGGGTCTATGGAGAGTGTGAAATCCCCCAGAAAGATGCATGGATAAGACCTTTCATACATGTTCCTGCCGATTACATAAACCCTGCAACCGGAAAGGTTGAGGACGAATCATCCATACATAGGAGTGGAAACGGAGAAGGTGCTGGTCAGCAGCCCGGTCTTATAGACGACGAGGAGGCTCAGAAGAGAGGGGCTGGTTATATGGCTCTTAGGGTACATGGTGGTATCGAGTATACGCTTGGCCTTTCTTGGGCGAATATCATCGTTTCCGCAGATGTTCAGGCTCATCAAGATGGTCAGAACCGCAATGCAGATGGACGGCATGATATCCTAAGCTATAACCCAGACAGCATGTGGGAGTTCGAATATACGGTTGGGGCGGCGCTTGAGCTTAAGCAGAAGATTGGAAACAGCAATGTAAGACTTGAAGCCTTCTATCATGTAGGAAGGGCTCCTGCAACGCAGTGGTTCTACAAGACAGGTTCGTTCATATACATTGGTCTTGGACTCAATTGATTGCAACTGAAGAGGTCTGAGTCATGAAGCGTATAGTATTCGTTTTTCTTTCAATGGTTCTTGTCCTTTCATGTGTCTTTGGGGGCGACTTTACATTCAAAGCCATAGATACAAGGCCTATATTCGAACCATTCAAGGCCGACCAATGGAGTGTCGAGACTAGAGCTCAGTACATAAATCTACTTGGTGGAGACTACCTCTATCAGGTTCTGCTTTGCACCCGTTATGAAGAGGGGCGTGAGAGTTTCTATCACAATTACGACAAAGTGTCGGAGTTAGCACGTGAAGATTTCGTAATGGAAGAGGCCAATTTCCGTGACAAACAAAATGGCGTGAAGCAGCTCTATAGGGTCAAGACGGGTTTCTCTTTCAGCGCTTTGAGGATTTCCTATAAGGATATCGTTTCAGCCGAGGCCTGTGTCCAAGGTGCTTTGAATCTTGTGTTCGATGCAAACGGAGGAACAGATTGCCTTGGTTTTGATGGTATCTACTTCTATGGCCTTAATGCGAGTTTCCTGGATGGGTTTGTTTCTATGAGGATTGGAAGGCATCACTACTCTGGACATTATGGTGACGAGATTGAAGAAAGCTTCATGCTTCGCAAGGATGAGAAAGGGCGGGTATATGCAAACAGATTTCTTATGAGCAGAGATGAAGGCGGATATATTTCTCGCTTTATACAGTATGTACGTCAGGACAGCCTCGTGATTGGAATGTCAGTGAAACCTGTCTCTTGGCTGAGGCTTTATGCTGAGGCCGATTTGCTGACTCCAAAGATGCATAGAGTCCGTCCATGGCTCCTTGTTCCAGAAGAAATTCTTGAAGATGATTGCAATCATACTTTGGAGCAGGGTATTGGCAGCAGTGAAGGGGTCTATGCTTCAGAGAACGAGTCTCGCAAGGTCCCGTATTCCAAAAGCTACAAGGCGATGAGCTTCAATTTTGGTGCAGAGGTTTCAATTCCTATAAGTGGTATTGGTTCTGTAATCACGGCTTTAGATGTAAAGGTGAACCAGGAAGGACAGACTGCGTACCAAATAGGGGCGTATAGCGAGGAAAATCCTTGGGACGTAGACTACAATGTGCTTCTTGGTTTCAACATAGAGGACAGCAATATAACCGCAGAGCTTATCTATCACAACGGGCGTGTTCCTCTCATGAACTTCTTCTGGAAGCATTGCTCATACTGGTCTGCAGGTTTCTCAATTACATATTGACGGCTGCGACAACCACTACAGATACAACGAGTGCGACGAACGCAACAGATGTGACAGATGCTACAACCACTACAAATCAGTTACAGATTGAAGTGTCTTGAAGCATTGCCTCTCAACGAAGCTATTTGTTGTCCTCTGAGGCATTCTCGAAGAACTTGTTTCCAATGTCCTCTCTGTACCAGGAACCGTCGAATTCTATGGCGTCTATGGCGCCGTAGGCCTTTGAATTGGCTTCAATGATGTTCTGGCCAAGGCCCACGATGGTGGCGGCTCTTCCTCCGGTGGTGTATATCTCTCCATTGGCTTCACGCTTGACGGCGCCAAAGAAGACGTATGCTCCGTCGTCTATGAAGTTTCCAAGGTATCTTGGATCCACCGATTGGAGCTTTGCACCTGTCTTGGTGTCGTTTGGGTAGCCTTCCGATGCAATGACTACGCTTACAGAGCTCTGGTCAGTGACATCAGGCGCAATCCGCTTGAGCGTGTTGTTCTGCATGGCGACCATGAGTTCAACCAGATCGTTTCTGATAAGGGGAACCATGGCCTGGGTGGCAGGGTCGTTGAGACGTACATGGTAGTCCACAAGGAACGGTCCGTTTGGAGAGAGTACGATCGAGAACGTAAGTACTCCCTTGTAGTATAGGTTCTCTTCCTTGAGGGCCTTGAAAGTAGGGTGGATTATGTTCTTTGAAATCAGATCCAAGGCTTCTTGGCTTATTGACACCGGGCACACCGCTCCCATTCCGCCCGTAGGGGTCCCAACTCCCTTGTCCGTATGTTCGCGCTTGGTGTACTCCGAGCAGATGGGCAGCACGTAGTAGCCTTCGTTGTCCACCAGTATGGATGCTGTCACCCCAATGCCGTCTATGCAGTCCTCCATGAGGACAGGTCCCTTCTTGAAAAGCTCCATTGCATACGAAATCAGCTCGTTCTTGTCATTGGAATGTATCATCATCCTGGAAGGGGACAGCTCATTGGACTTTATAGTGAAAGTCCTGCCTTCATTCTCATCCAAAAAGGCCGATATCTCAGAGCTCTTCTCGAATACGTGGTACTCCGGCACGGGTATGCTGTGACGTTTTGCGAATTCGCGGGCGAACTTCCTGTCTCCCTCAAGCTTGAGTGCATAGCCAGGAGCTCCAAACGTGGAGATTCCATTCTTGTTCAAATGGTCTATTACGCCAGTGAAGAGAGGCTTCTCCGTTCCAATGAAGACGAAGTCTATGCCGTTGTCCTTACATGCTTTGAGCACCTGATCCTTGTCCGCAGGGTCTACGTCAGGCAGGTTGACGGCGAAGCTTTCAGTTCCTGGATTGCTTGGTGCAACATATAGACCCTCTATGAGTCTGCTCTTGGAAAACCACCATGCTATTGCGTGGTCCTTTGCGCCTGAGCCCAAAACAAGTACTTTCATCCTTTTTTCTTCTCCACGTCTTGGAACGTTATCATTTAGGTGGGATTAGGTCAATTGGAGCAGGTCCAAGGCCTCTTCGTATGCTCTGACCGTAAGAGCCGTCGTTGCCGCCTGGCGTACCTTTGCGCTGTTTGGAATGCCCTTGAGATAGGCGCATACGTGTTTTCTCATCTCCCTGCAGGCGGCGTTCTCTCCCAGAAAGCCAACAAGTCCGTGGAGGTGCTCCATAATGGCTTTTTTCTTCTCCTGCACCGTTGGTTCGTATGGCTGCATTCCTTGCATCAAGGCTTTGGCCTGTTCGAACACGAATGGGTTTCCAATCGCCCCGCGTGCGAACATTATGGCATCTATTCCGGTCTCTTCAAGCATCCTGACACCGTCCTGGGCGCAGAAAAGGTCTCCAGAACCTATGATGACCTTCTCCTGGAAATGAGATTTCAAATCCTTGAGCCTGCTCCAGTCCGCCGTTGGCATGTACAGTTGGCTACGTGTCCTTGCATGCATGCATACCGCACTTGCTCCTCCATCGAAGGCCGCCTGGGCCGTCTCCAAGTAGTTGATACCTTCCACGTCCCAGCCTGTCCTTATCTTGATGGTCACAGGTACATTTGTGTTCTCTGCAATGGTGGACACTATCTCCCTTATCTTCTTTGGGTCCTTGAGAAGCGCACTTCCTGCTCCTGTTTTGACGACCTTTGGCACGGGGCATCCTGCATTTATGTCTATCATGGCAGGGTTATAGGCCATCACTCCAGGAATCGAACGCTTTGCTGTGTCTGCATCAGGCATGAAGAGCTGAACCGCAAGGTTCCTTTCCCCTTCACCCCTTTCCATGAGCATGACGGTCTTTTCGCTGTCCCTCGCAACCCCTTCGCTGCTGACCATCTCAGTGTATGCAAGGTCAGCACCGTGGCGAAGGCAGATGCTGCGGAATATCTTGTCCGTGTAGCCTGCGAGGGGAGCAAGGAACACATTTCCGTCTAGCTTGAGGTTTCCTATAGAGACGGGGTGTAGGAGTCCTTCCATATCAGGCGTCACTCCTCTGTGAGATGGAATGCGTTGAGGCTGTTCTGGTAGAGGATCTCTGACATCTCCTCAAGAGGAATTCCCTTTATGTCGGCCACGGCCTTGGCCGTCTCCGGCAGATACTCAGGCTTGTTTCTGCGTTTCGTGTACTTCGCAGGCACCATGAACGGAGCTTCGCTTTCGATCAGGATCCTGTTTTCCGGAAGGTTCCTTACAGTGTCTGTGAGCTTTCGTATGTTCTTGTAGGTGATGTTTCCAGCAAACGAGAAGTACACCGGCAGCTCCATTGCCTTGAATGCATACTCCCAGTCCTCTGAGTAGCAGTGGAATATCGCCCCTTCCTCTGGAATGTTCGTTCTTAGGATGTCAAGGATGTGGGCTCCTGCTTCTCTGTTGTGGATGATTACAGGTAGGTGGGCCCTTCTTGCAATCTCAAGGTGCTTGAGGAACATCTCGACCTGTATGTCCTGATACTGCTTGTACTTGCCGTAGTCCAGCCCCGTTTCACCCACGGCTATGACCCTGTCCATCTTGAGGAACTTTTGGATGTCCGTCTCCCAGTTGAGCAGCACATTGCCGCTTTCCGTGGGCGATACGCCTACTGCATGGTAGACGTTCTTTGCACTCTTAAGGTTGTTGTACACCGTTTCGAAGTCCGTAAGGCTGTTGCAGATCGAGACTATATGGGCGACTCCGGCCCTCTTTGCATACTGCACGGCTATGAGTTGTTCAAGCTGGTCTTCGTGTATCAGTCCAATATGGCAATGTGTGTCGAAAAAACGCATGGAGGTCACTTCCTATATTATTATTTCTGTCATGCAGATGGTTGATGCATGGTCAAATGATGATTTAAGCGGAACATGTCCGCTTCCATATAGAAGCTACCATGGGTTTCCACAATCGTCAAGCTAGGTTTTTCGGAGATGGTTTTCAACCAAAATGTGGAAAAAAGCGAAATGGTTGAAAAATTTCAACCAAATGTTCAAAAAACGAGTTTTTGGTTGAAATTCAAGCTGGAAACCTGATGCAATGTTTTCCCGTTTTCAGCTTGCCAGTATGGTATTATCATTGAAGCTGTGCTGGAGGGTGAAATGTTCGCTGTTCGTAGTCTTTTCGATTTGGAGCATACGTTGGCCAAGGACTGGCTGGAGAATGTCGAACACCCATGGGATGTGGTTCCAAAGATAGGCCGGATCGTCATGGAGATAGGGCAGAGTTTGCCGGCGGATGAGTATGAACAGAGACATCGGTCTGTATGGGTACATAGAAGTGCAAGCGTGAGCGGTTCGGCGTGCTTGGTGGGCCCGTGCGTCATAGGACCCCGCACTGAGGTGAGGCATTGTGCGTTCGTGCGGGGCGGCGTCCTTGTTGGTGCGGACTGCGTTGTGGGCAATTCCACGGAGCTGAAGAATTGCATCCTTTTCGATGGCTGCCAGGTGCCGCATTTCAACTATGTGGGGGATAGCGTCCTTGGATTCCATTCCCATTTTGGTGCAGGGGCTGTGACATCGAATGTGCGTGCGGATAGAAAGCTGGTCGTGGTGCATGGAGGCGCTTCGTTTGGGGATGTGTCAACTGACCTTTCCAAGCTTGGCGCTTTTGTGGGCGACTACGCAGAGATTGGTTGCAACAGCGTCCTTGGTCCCGGCACCGTCATTGGCAGAAGGTCCATCGTCTACCCGTTGTCGTTCGTGAGGGGCGTGGTAGGGGAGGATTTCATATTCAAGAACAGCGGAGTGGTTGTGGAAAAGCGCTGCGATTCATGATATTGTTTTGTTGGATTTGGAAGTTCACAGAGGAGGTTTCCATGAGAGTTGTCATTCAGAGCGATTACGAGAAGATGAGCCTTTGGGCTGCAAAGCATATAGTAGATGCCATAAACGGGCATAAGGAGGATAGGCCTTTCGTGCTGGGGCTTCCAACAGGGTCGTCGCCGCTTGGTGTATATAGGGATCTCGTGAAGATGAACAGTAAGGGAGAGGTCTCCTTCAAAAACGTCGTTACGTTCAACATGGACGAATACGTTGGCCTTCCAAAGACCCATGACCAGAGCTACTGGTATTTCATGTGGAGCAATTTCTTCGATCATGTAGACATTCCAAAGGAGAACGTGAACATCCTTGATGGCATGGCAAAGGATCCTGAGGGTGAGTGTCTCAGATATGAGGAGAAGATTGCATCCTACGGCGGTATAGACCTCTTCATGGGTGGCATTGGCGTTGACGGGCACATTGCATTCAACGAGCCGTATACCTCATTGTATTCAAGGACCGGTGTAAGGACGCTTACCTCTGATACCAAGATCGTCAATTCACGCTTCTTTGGCAACGACCCGTCAAAGGTGCCTTCCTATGCTTTGTCCGTAGGCGTTGGTACGGTTACGGACTCCAAGGAGGTGATGGTCCTAATAAACGGACACAACAAGGCAAGAGCCCTTGCCCATACAGTCGAAGGGGGAGTGAGTCAGAAATGGACATGCAGTGCGCTTCAACTTCACAACAATGCGGTAATCGTTTGCGATGAGCCTGCCTGCGGTGAGCTCAAAGTGGACACATACCGCTATTTCCTTGATGTCGAGAAGGACCAGAGGCTGTAGGTCTAGGATTCCATAATGGCAGCTGTTATGGCTGTTCAATGTAAAATTGATTTTCCTTGACTTGTCGCGTTTCCCATTCTATTGTGGACATGAGGTGGGGTCGAACCCTCCTCGGAAACAAAACAAAAGGAAGGGAAAAATGAAAAAGACACTACTTATCGCTCTAGTGGCTCTGACTGCTTTCTGTTCTGTGTTTGCACAGGCTGCACAGGAAGCAACCAACGATGGACCTGTGAAGTTCAGCATGTATTATTCCGATAATGCTACGCTGCCGTTCAAGGAGAATTGGCTTACAGTTGTTGAAGCCCAGAAGCTTGCAAACGCAGAGGTCGATTGGGAGATCATTCCAATTGCTGACTATTCTACCAAGGTATCTCTCGCACTCAACACACAGACCAACGCACCTGATGTGATTCTCTACCAGACAACGACAGGAGAGAATGCATCATTGGCAATGAACGGAGCGATCGTTCCAATAAGCGACTACAGCGACTGGACTCCAAACTGGAACGCAATGGTAGAGAAGTTTGGAATGCAGGATGATATAGAGACTCTCAGACTCAAGGATGGAAAGCTCTACTACCTCCCATCGCTCACTGACGTTCCGTTCTACGATGGCGGTCTCATCCTGAGACAGGATTTCCTTGAACAGTATGGCTTTGATGCTCCAAAGACATACGATGACCTCTACGAGATCCTCAAGAAGTACAAGGAAGTCAATCCTTCTTCCTATCCTCTTACAATCCTCGCAGGACCAAGAGTTCTCTACAGGATGACGATGCCTGCATTTGGTCTTTCAATTGGAAAGAACGGTGCTGGTGGATCAAGAGTTCTCTCTTGGGACTACAGCAACAAGCAGTTCTTCGCAGCAGCGGTCAGCGACGAGTTCAAGGCCTACATCTCCTTCTTCGCAAAGCTCTATGCCGAAGGCCTTCTTGATCCTGAAATGGCAGATCCAATCGATGGCGGCATTTGGTCGAGAAAGATGGCAACCGGTGCTTCAATGGCAACATGGGCATACTATGACCAGATTGGTGGAGTTGAGGCAGCAAGTGAGATAGAGGGTTTCAAGCTCCAGATGTATCCAGCCCTTGCAGGTCCTGCAGGTGCACACCATCAGCAGAAGAACCGCACAGGCAGTGGTATCATGTTCCCTGCAAAGACGGCTGAAAGAAAGGACTTTGAGCAGATCGTCCGTGCCGTTGACAAGATGTTCTTCTCTGAAGAGGCTGCTCTCCTCTGGTGCATTGGAAAAGAAGGCGTTACATACAACATGGTAGATGGCAAGGTCGAGTACACAGACGAAATCAAGAACTCGGCAGAGGGCATCTACAAGTACATGCAGCTCAACTATGGTTGCGGTAGCGATGTCACTCAGATGATTTGGGTCAACAGCCGTGAGATGACGAAGTATGACGAGAACTACAGCCAGATCAATGCAGCCGTCGAGGCCATTGGAGATGTCATCCAGTACATTCCTCCAACACCAAAGTTCGACGACGACTCCGCTGAAGAGGCTACAACTCTCATGACTCCTCTTGCAGATGCATTCGAAGTATGGTGCGATGCTTTCCTTACTGGAAAGAAGAGCATTGACAAGGATTGGGATGCATACGTTGCAGAAATGCAGAAGCTTGGAATCGACAAGTACTGCGCACTCTACAACGCGAACCTCTGATAGGATGTCATTTGGAATAGTCCAATTTTGAACTCATTTGGTGGGAGGGTTCCCTTTGGAGCCCTCCCATATATTGAAGCCTGTAGCATATAGCTATGGGAACGTATACGGAAAAACAGCGGAACGACAGCGAGGAACCCATGGGAAAACGGGATGTTGGGCGGGATATCAATGGAAGGTCGCCTCTTCAGCGTCATTTCAGACGCTATTGGCAGCTTTATCTTATGATGGTGGTGCCAGTGGTCTACTTCATAGTCTTCAAGTACATACCAATGATTGGCAACGTACTTGCATTCAGAAAGTACCGTCCAGGAAAAGGCATCTTTGGAACCGAGTGGGTTGGTTTTAGATACTTTAAGCGTTTCTTCGAGGACCCTGCATTTATGGATTCGGTACTCGAAGAAAAGAAAGCAGATTTTGTAGTTGTAGGACGTCAGTTTATCGCAGACCCAGATTGGCCGAAAAAAGCAAAACGTGGAAATGCAGATGAAATCAGCAAATGTATCCGCTGTGAAACCTGCATCAGTGCCGGATTTATTCCGCATGTACCATTCTCGTCTGGTGTACTTCGCTGCAGCGTGAATCCAAAATGGGGTCGTGAATATGAAAACACAAGAAAAGAAGAACCGGTAGAAAAGAAGAAAATCCTGATTGCAGGAGGCGGACCTGCCGGTATGGAAGCAGCACTGACAGCAGCACAAAGAGGACATGAAGTGATTCTCTGCGAGAAAAATGACCATCTGGCGGGAAATCTGGATTATTCAAAACAGATTGAGTTTAAGAAAGATATCGTAGAATTTTTGAAATCTATGGTAATTCGTGTACAAAGAGAAAAAAATATTGACCTTCGTTTAGATACCGAAGTAAATGAAGAATTAATTAAACAGGAAAAACCGGATGTTGTGATGGTTGCCTGTGGCTCTGAACCAATTATCCCTCCGATTCCAGGACTCGATAAACCAATGGTGCATCATATTACTGATTTGTATAAGAAACATATTTCAGTCGGAGAAAAAATTGTAATTATCGGCGGTGGTCTTGCAGGTTGTGAATAAGCTGTGCAAATGGCAACCAAAACGAAAGTCAACATGATAAAAAGTCTATTCATCGTTTTGCGTTTAAATATTTATTTGTTTTTGATTGCAAAAATAAACATAATTTTCAACACAGCCAATTCTTTTAAGGATTTTTGTACAAAAAGTAGTAATTTTGCCTTCTATTATCATCAACCCTTAGTTTTGGAGCAAGGCAACCTGTTCATCTACGTTTAGGTTGTTTGGTATAATCCATATACCCTTATAATAAGCGAAGTCCCACCGTGGTACGCATCGTTGAGAGGCGTGGTGGGATTTGTTGCT
>OQVT01000820.1_pt1 | contig 18635 bp, 18 predicted proteins | sample 1691561 | NCBI WGS metagenome assembly OQVT01 (sample SAMN03418260, study PRJEB22391) | human gut metagenome | biome: human-gut; feature: organic feature; material: feces | host: Homo sapiens | place: Tanzania | collected 2013-01 | reverse complement strand
TGATGAATTACAAAATGCCGAAGCCGATCATTACGCCGACGGCACGGTCTTTTCCGACAACCGAAGCGAGACTTTCGGTGAGGATTCCGTTTTGCATTCCGACAACGAGAGAATCGTCTTTCAAATTTCCGAGAATACTTTCGGCAACAGAATTGAGCACCTGATATTTCGTTGCAATAATCACAACGTCAAACTTTTCGTCTTTCAGCTCTTCAACCGAAGAATAGCAAGTGAAGCGAACGTTGCGGTCGCCTTTTACGCCGTGGAGCGAAAAGCCGTCCTTTTCGATTTTCGCTTTCGCCTCGCTGTTTCTGAGAAGGAGCGAAACGTCATATCCGGCATCCTTCATATGATCCAGAACCTCAGCCAGTTCTTCAAGAGAGCGGCCGCTTCTGGCATCAATGCCAAGGGCCGCATTCTGAACCCCTTCTTCATGTACTTCCAGCATCAGAGATGCAAATTTCTCCACTAATGGAATAGGAAGATTATCCACACAAAAATAATTTGCATCCTCAAGCATTTTCAATGCTGCTGTTTTTCCTGCCCCTGATACTCCCGTCACGATCACAAAACGCATGATTTATCTCCTGTTCTGTTTAAAATTCTCCAAGGAATTTCACTTCCGGTTCCAGTGTTACACCAAACTGCTCCTGAACCTTTTCCCTGACATTCTCTATCAATGTAAGTACATCTGCTGCTGTTGCATTTCCTTTATTGATCACAAAGCCACAATGCTTTTCTGATACCTGAGCATCCCCTACCTGATAACCTCTCAGGCCTGCATCCATGATCAGCTTCCCTGCAAAATATCCTTCCGGTCTTTTGAAGGTACTTCCTGCACTTGGATATTCCAGCGGCTGTTTGCTCACTCTCTTTTCTGTCAGATCCTTTGTTATGTCTCTGATCTTATCCATATCTCCCTGTTCCAGAACAAGCCTTGCCTCCAGGACCAGATAACCGGCTTTTTTGATCCGGCTGGTTCTGTAGCCCATCTCCAGCTTTTCCACAGGAAGTGTAAGGATTTCTCCCTGTTCTGTCATAACAACCGCTTCCTTCAGTACATCCTTCAGCTCTCCGCCGTAGGCACCGGCATTCATGTACACCGCACCGCCTACTGTGCCGGGGATGCCATAGGCAAATTCCAGCCCGGTGTAGCCGTGCTGGAGGGCAAATTTGCACAGCTCGGAAAGTTTCAGACCTGCCGGTGCTGAAATATAATCGCCGTCGGCATTCTGATAAATCGACAGTCCCATTCCCGCTGCTTCGGCAGAAACATCAATGACTGCTCCTCGAAAGCCCTCATCCGCAAACAGGATGTTGCTGCCATTGCCCAGCAGGTAATAGCGGATCTCCGCCTGTTTGCAGAACTGAACGGTCTGACAAAGCTGATCTTCATCCCGCGGCATCACAAACAGGTCGGCCGGGCCGCCAATGCGGAAAGTGCAGTGTGCCGAGAGCGGCTCGTTTTCTTTATAAAGGATTCCAGCCGCCTGCAGCTGCTGCTTGAGTTGTTCCATGGTGCGTGCTCCTTTAGTCCAGTTTATCGTCCAGACCCAGACGGATCAGCAGCTCCTTGGCCGCATTGTAACCCATCTTTTTCTGGCGGTTGTTGATGGCCGCGGTTTCCAGCAGCCTGGCAATGATCGCCGTACCGAAGGAAGGATGGTCCACATAGGCATCGCCTGTGATATAGGCGAAGTCTACCTGTTCCCATCCTCTCTGTTTCATTTCTTTCTTTGTTACCGGTAAAAAATCCTGCATTTATATTTCCTCATATGTGTTGTCAAGCAATTATACATGATGGTATACCGCCTGTGCACGGTACCCCTCCGAAATAATATCAAGCTGTCTGTGGAATCGTTTCAGCTGCTGAAGATCCTTTGTCCTGAATACCCGCAGGAATTCATCCTGAATCTTCATAATCTCACGCTTATTTGCAATCTTATACAGATTCTCAATATTGATCAGGATATCCCTTACCAGATTGGACTGCATCTGGGAGGAATTCTGTGCATCCATGATCTCATTTCTCACTGAAGACATCTCATGGTCAAGGGCATTGATGGCATCCGCTGCCTTACTCAGGCGCTCCGCCACGTGTTCCGGCATATCACCTTTATACTTATACTGCAAAGAATGCTCAATCGTCGCCCAGAAATTCATAGCCATGGTACGGATCTGTATCTCTGCCTGCAGCTTCTTCGGTCCATTAACTGTATCTACAGTATAATAAATGATCAGATGATAACTTCTGTAACCACTCTGCTTAATATGTTTCAGATAATTCTTCTCACTCTTTATAGTCATATCACTTCTCTTCTGTATCAGAGAAGCAACTGTCTCTATATCCTCTTCAAACTGACAAATAATGCGGATACCTGCGATATCCTCCAGTTCTTCTTCCATTCTGTCCATGGGAATATGCTTGCGCTGCATCTTCTCAAGGATACTGCTTACGCTTTTAACTCTGCCTTCCACCTGTTCGATCGGGCAGTAAATATCATTCTCCTTACATTCATCAATAATGTGGTTGAATTTAACTTCCAGCTCTCTCACAGCCAGTTCATACGGGCACAAAATGCTTCTCCATAACTGTATTTCCATTTTCACTCGCTCCTTGCATTTCATACATTTTGTTATTATAGCATAGATTAAAAAAAATATCTCGCTAATATGAATAGTTTCTGATTTTTTTAGAAATTGCCTTCAGCACCCAGTAAGGATTTACACTCATTTCTTCATAATGCGGTGTTCTGATATAAATCCCAAGATGAAGATGAACCGGAAACATACCAACAGTCCCCTCTTCACCATATCCGGTATTTCCCATATATCCCAGAATATCACCTGCCGAAATCTCCTCACCTATCTGAAATTCTCTCTCATATGTATCTAAATGCGCATAATAGAAATACCCACCCTCAGGAGCACGTATTCCAATCCTGTATCCACCCAGTGGAAGCCATCCGATATTCTCCACCACCCCATCCGTAATACTCAGAACCGGATAAAAACCCGATTCCCTTTTACTGCCAAACAGATCACAGCCCTCATGTGTACGCAGACCACCATAATCTCTGGATTCACCATAAGTATCCTCAAATTCAATCTCCCCGGATGGAACAGGAAAATACTTCAGATCTGCCCACACAGCCCGATAAGCCTCCTTCAGCCGCTCATATTCTGCCGGCTTATACCTTTCATATGCCACACTGTCCGCATCCATCCTCTCAGGACAAAACCCGGAATTCAGCATCGTTGCAGTCAGAATGTCCGCAAAACCATCCACACCTGTCCCCGCATCCGCCGCAGCTCTCCATATACTGTGATAAATCTCAGGTCTCACACACTGCCGCCTGAAATCTTCCTCCTCACATGTATCCCCCTTCAGAACAGAAGCACGACTGCGCATAACCAGCGTCACCTGCAGCACAGACACCACCCCCATCCAAAGAGCACATCCCACCAGAACACTTCGCAAACCACACGGTCCAGACATACAGGACACCTCCGCATTCTGATACAATATATGCCCCATCCCCCTCACCTAGAACCCCCACCTTAAAAAATCCCCAGTTTTTTCCCAACACCCTCAATAACAGATAACCCGTTTTTTCCAGAAAAAAAGCACCCCACCACAACAGCAGGGTGCCAACACACTCAATCCTTAAGAGCCTCCAAAACCTTCACCAGATACTTCCACACTCTCTCCGTAGAAGAAACACTGAGCACTTCTTCAGACGTATGGATATCCTTCATATCCGGTCCGATAGATACGCAGTCAAGACCTTCCATCTTCTTATAGAAAAGTCCACACTCAAGACCTGCATGGATCGCCACTACATTTGGCTTCTTACCATACATCTCTTCATATATCTCCACCATCTTATCACGAAGTGGTGAATCCTTGCGGTATTCCCATGCAGGATATGCACCTTTTCTCTCATACTCTCCGCCAAGGAATTCTGTCAGATAAGCGATCCTGTCAGAAAGTGTATCTCTTGCTGATTCCACAGAGCTTCTGATACTGGTGCTTCCCATCACCTCATCCTCAAATGTGTTCACAATACCGATATTTGCAGATGTCTCTACAAGTCCATCGATAGTTCCGCTCATTTTCTGAATACCATACGGTACATTTACGAGGAAGAAGATCACCTTCTCTTTGCTTGTGGGATGAAGAACTTTTGTTTCCTGTTTTCCTTCATCTGTGACAGTTACTGTAATGCCTTCATCAGTTCCTGCATATTCTTCTACCCACGCTTTCTGTACACGAGCAGCATATTCTCTAACTGCCTCTGCATTCTCCTCAAGAACAAGGATTTCAGCAACAGCTTCTCTTGTAATAGCGTTGTCTTTCTTTCCGCCCTGTACACTGATCAGTTCAAAATCTGTTTCTGTATCAAGACCATGAAGGAGCTTGCCCATAAGAGCGTTTGCATTCGCACGGTTCTTGTCGATCTCGGCACCGGAATGGCCACCCATAAGCCCGCTGATCTTAACAGTCAGCTTCTCTCCCTCTGCCTCAAGTCTCGTCACCGGAATGTGGCTTACTCCTGATAATCCGCCTGCACAGCTGATCCAGAGACTTCCCTCTGCCTCAGAATCCAGGTTGATGAATCTTCTTCCCTTTAACACACTGCAATCAAATCCAACTGCACCCAGAAGACCGATTTCTTCATCTACAGTAATAAATACTTCAAGAGGAGGATGTGCAATCGTATCACTCTCCAGAAGCGCAAGTCCATAAGCAACTGCAACTCCGTCATCACCGCCGAGGGTTGTTCCATTTGCAGATATATAATCACCCTCCACGGAAAGATTCAGTCCGTCTTTTGTAAAATCATGCTCTACATCAGGACGTTTCTCACATACCATATCCATATGTCCCTGAATGATCACTGTAGGCGCATTCTCATATCCTTCTGTTCCGGGTTTATAGATAACTACGTTATTCATCTCATCCTGAACATACTTCAGTCCGTGATCTTTTGCAAACTGTACCAGATAATCGCTGATCTGCTTTGTATTTCCTGATCCATGGGGAATTTTACAAATCTCTTCAAAATAGTGGAACACTCTTTTCGGTTCACAATTCTCTAAAACTGCCATAATTATATTACCTCCAAAAATCACTGGTTTTTACCTGAATACTATAGCATTTATTTTCATTCTGTGCCATATAAATTTTATAAACAATCTATAAAACAGTTACATAAAAAGGTGCCTATGAAATATATTTTGGGAGTTCTCTGCCTTTTGTGCTTTCTTCTGATACATCCGACAGAAAGTCTTGTCTGCGCAAAAGCAGGAATGACTTTGTGGCTTAATACACTGATTCCCACTCTTCTGCCTTTTATCATCCTTACGAATATACTGATCCGAACAGACAACATACATAGATTTCTGCAGCCTGTTGAATCATTGTTTCATACTTTACTGGGTGTAAGTATCTGGGGCGGTTATGTTTTTGTTCTGGGAATGCTGTGCGGCTACCCTCTTGGAGCCAAACTTGCCTCTGACCTGTACAGTTCCCAAAAAATCAGTAAAAAAGAAGCTCTATACCTTACCACATTCTGCAGCAATCCAAGTCCTGCCTTTGTCATTAACTATCTGAGTAAATCCTGCCTGAAGGATACAGTACCTGCAGGAGTGATCTTTGCAGGTATTCTTTCTGCTGATCTGATATGTATGCTGTTTTTTCGTTTTGTTGTGTATAAAAACAGTATTGTCTCAGATTTATCCCGGACAGACCAGAATATATCCGGATCCCTGAAACCTGCAGCTGATATTTCTCCTCATGAAAACATACTTGATATCTCTGTCATGAACGGCTTTGAAACGATCACACGGCTTGGAGGATATATCCTGCTTTTTTCCATACTGGCAGGCTGTATCAGATATTATCATCCGCTTCCGTTTTTTTATCAATATCTGCTATTGGGATTTACAGAAATCACCACAGGGCTTTCCCTTATCTCATCATCAGGACTGTCTGATATCACACGCATCCTTATGTCAGCTGCAGCCACTGCATCCGGCGGTCTGTGTATTCTTGCACAGACAAGAAGTGTTCTTCATCATGATCTCAGTATTCTTCCTTATCTTGTTTCCAAATGTATCTGTGCAGTTCTTACATCTGTCATCCTGTACTGCCTGATCCTGTAGCTGCCCCTGTCCGAAGTCTGTGCACCCACAGATAAAGGGTCAGGAAATATTCCTGACCCCTTACTTTTTCACATATTTCTGTTTTCATCAACTGCTTATTGCACTACACATTAAGCAGAAAACCTCTTATCTGCTGATCAGATTAATTCTCTCCCAGATCATCTAACAGATCATCATCCTTTGCAGCATCCTCATGATAGGAACCTGTGATCGCTGCTGCCTGTGCTGTCTGAGGTGCAAGCTCCTGACGGTTGTGATTAACAACATCCAGGCAGCTCTGCAGAGCATCAATAAATGATTTATATTTAACGCCTGCGTCTTCTAATGTTGTATTCAGAACACTGCCGATATTCGCCATCATATCATCTGTGTAAGTGATAGCACTGAGACGAATACTGTTTGCGTCCTGTGTTGCAGAATCCAGAATCTCCTGAGCCTGCTTATTTGCCGCATTAATCGTATCATTTGCCTGTGCATATGCTTTCTGCATGATCTCATGCTGTGTCACCAGTTCCTGGGCTCTTGCCTGTGCATCTGCGATCAGCGCATCTGCTTTGGACTGTGCATCCTCAAGGATGGCATCTTTATTATTGATGATCTTCTGATAACGTTTGATCTCATCCGGAGTTTTCAGACGAAGTTCTCTCAGAAGTTCCTCAATCTCCTCTTTATTTACCACAATTTTAGTAGTTGACAGTGGCTGAAATTTACAGCTGTCTACATATTCCTCGATCTCACCGATAATCTGTTCAATTCTGCTGCTCATAGTTATAATACACTCCTTATTTTCTAATTATGTTACTGTACCTCTATATGAACAATAACTTATTTGCTGTCTGATGTAAGACGAAGTTTCTCAATGACTGCATCCGTTATTTCTTTCGGTGCAAATTTGCTCAGATCACCTCCAAAATATGCAACTTCCTTCAATATTGTGGAGCTCAGATACGCATATTCCAGACTGGTAGTCAGAAATACAGTATCCACATCCGGTGCAAGTACACGGTTTGTCTGAGCCATCTGAAGCTCATACTCAAAATCTGTAACTGCACGAAGCCCACGTATGATCACCTGAGCGTGATTCTCTCTGGCAAAATTCACAGATAATCCCTCAAATGGCTTCACTTCAACATTGGGAATATCCTGAACTGCCTTTTTTAATATATTAACACGTTCTTCTACAGAAAACAACGGACTTTTTGAAGAATTATGTAAAACGCCCACTATCACCTTGTCAAAAGAGACTGCTGCTCTCCTGATCACATCAAGATGTCCATAAGTTGCCGGATCAAAGCTGCCTGGGTACACTGCTATTTTCATGTATTTTTTACTCTCTCTTTCCTCTTGCACATGTGCATAACAATACGGTTACTGCCTGCAGGCAGAATTCCCGATCATACACGTTCTAAAAACACGTGCTTATTTGTTTTATACTCTTTTGAACGCAGCAGCCTGTAACCAAGAGATTCCAGATATCCAAAATCTGTCTGAAGATCTGCTTCCACGATAATAAGAGTATTCTCATCCACAACAGTACTGTCCTTCAGATATTCCAGCACCTGGCATTCCAGCTCATTATCGTACGGCGGATCCATAAAAACAATATCAAAAGTTCCTTTTCCCTCCAGGGAACGAAGTGCCTGCAACACGTCCATGTTCAGCAGTTTACCATCTTCTGCCAGTTTTGTAAATGCAAGATTTTCCCTGATGCATGCCGCTGCTTTAGGATTCTTCTCTACAAATACTGCATAAGAAGCTCCTCTGCTGAGAGCCTCGATACCGATTCCGCCGCTTCCGGCAAAAAGATCCAGAAAACGACATTCCAGAAGTTCCGGCTGGAGTATATTAAATAATGTTTCTTTGATCCTGTCAGTGGTAGGTCTTGTATCTGTTCCCGGAATTGTTTTTAAATTAAGCCTTCTGGCTTTTCCTGCGATCACTCTCATTTCAGATTCAGTCTCCAATCCAGGTCTCCTCTTGCAAGTCCTAAAATAAGAAGTTCTGCTGTGGCAATATTCGTCGCAACAGGAATATTGTACTGGTCACATCTTCTCACAATGCTTGTAATATCCGGTTCCTTCGGATCGATCATAACCGGATTGTAGAACAGAATGACCATATCAAGATCCTGACGCTCTACCATTTCCATAAACTGCTTGTCTCCACCAATACTGCCGGCAAGGAATTTATGCACGTGAAGGCTTGTCGCTTCTTCTATTCGCCTGCCGGTTGTACCAGTGGCGTAGACCTCATGTTTTGCAAGTATATTCTTGTAAGCGATGCAGAAATCTTCTATTAGTACTTTTTTACTGTTGTGTGCGATTATACCTAAGTTCATATTTTCTCCTCTCCGATTCTCTCCTATTTAATTGCGATCTTTTCTCTATTCTTCACAATCCTAAATGTAATTATAACAAACCACCAAATAAAACGCAATTAAAACTTAAAAAATATACACAATTCATAATTTATTAATATTTTCCATAGTCTTCTGATAGGATTTCTATAATTTTATGCTTGTTCGTTGTTTTTTCGTACAATCCATTTTATAATATCACACTATATATTTTTCTTCAATCAAAACACACTTTATTTCCCAACGTTTCCGGATGTTATGTATAACATTCCCCGTTATCCATGATATTCTCCGTTATACTGGATCAGTGTGATGTCATGAACTCCGTCAATACTGCGGATTTTTTCCATAAAATCCATTTCATTCTGTCTGCAGTATATCTCAACTGCCATTTCTGTTTTTTCACTGCGCATTGTCCTGGATTTAATAAAATATTTTCTTTTTCCAAAACAGCGGATGATATCATCCCCCGCTCTGTCTCCTTCATAATGGATCACTGCAATATAGATCTTTCCGTTCTGCTGTTTATGATAAAATAATGCAAGCATCAGAATCATGATCACAGCTGCCAGTACAGTCAGCGCATACATTCCCGCCCCTGCTGTAATCCCGGATGTGATGGCCCAGAACAGATACAGAAGATCCATGGGATCTTTTACCGCTGTACGGAAACGCACAATAGATAAAGCACCAACCATACCAAGAGAGATCACAATATTACTGCTGATGGCCAGAGTTACCATGCAGGTAAGCACTGTCATACCCACAAGCGTAACTCCAAAGCTTCTCGAGAAAATAACTCCCACATAAAATTTCTGATAAACCAGATAAATGACACATCCAAGAATCAGAGCCGCTGCCAGCGCGGAAAATATCTTAGGCACATCATACTGGCTGAACATTCCTGATTCCAGCACAGATTTCTTTATCATATCCTGTACACTCATCTCATTGTCCTCCCCTGCGTATCATACCAATATTCAAATCCATTCATATACCGCGTTTTTTCATAGCAAAGTACATATTTGGACACTGCCGTAAATTCTGCTGCCTGTGGCGGCAGAAGATTCCTGAGGATCTGAGGCAGCATTTCCGTAAATTTCACTTCCATGATCAGCTTTCCCGGTTCCAGTACAGACAAAGCCGGAAGTGTGCGGTCAAAAATATCATAGCTTCCGATGGCTGCCCTTACCTCTGCATCAAAGGTGATCCTGACTGTTCCCTGATCCATGATCCACGGTTCCCTCTCATAATCCACAATTGTCCTGGGGCGCATCATATTACTCATACATTCTATATAAAATTCCCTGCAAAGGCTGTGAGGACTTCTTAAAAGAAACTCATATTCACCTGAAAGGATCTTTTCCACCTCATCTCTTGTCAGAGGTGCGGCTTCTTTGTAAATATAACTGCCAAACTTCTTTTTTCGCTCCAGTCTGATGCTGCGATCACTGTAATTGTAGATCCGTATCCTGTACTTCTTTCGCATAAGAACACCGCTTTCTTTTTCTTCATATGCGCTGTTCCAGTAATCATCAAAATACAGACTCCGTATCAGATAACCTCCATTTTCAGCATGGGGATCCAGTTTCATGACAGGCTTCATCCTAAGGTTCAGGATCTCTTTTTCATGGGTACTGATCAGATACTTCCACTCATTGCGGAACTTCTCTCTATTCTTCTCAGCTCTCTTCATAGATATCTTCCTCAACTGTTCCATCTTCTGTTATATAGAAGCATTTCATACCATACTGTTTGCCCTCATCAGTCACATAATAATCAAATGCATCCTGTGTATTTCCCGATGCATTGGTGGCTCTTACCCTTACAAAATACTGGCCTGCCTCAGGAATCTCCATCTCTGTCTCAGGAACTACCAGATCACTTTTCCGGTAAATGATCTCTCTGAACATATAATCCTTTGCGATCTCTACAGAATAACTGATATCTTCTGCATCCAGATCATATGATACTTCCCAGTTAAACCGGAGACTGCTGCCGTCCACTGACGGAACACCAATATAAAATGGCATTGGCGCTTCCAGACTTTCCAGATACATCTGATAGTTCTTTTCTATTTCATCCGGAAGTGCCGCAGCGATCTGATCATATTGTTCAGAGGTAAGGGGCTCGTACTCTGCATCCGGCATGGAATATAAATAAGGCTTCAGAACATTTTTATAACTTTCTATCTTTGATGCAAGCATCTCTTTATTTAAATATCCCTTCAGGTCCAGGATTGCATTATTTAAGTTCTCCCTGAATGACTGTGATTTCAGACATCTCTGAAACAGTATATTTCCCCAGTAATTGCTGATCCCCTTTTCCCAACTGTTCTGATCGACAAAATTTCTCAGTTCATATTCCGGTCTCATAAGGGATCCGTCATTATCCCAGGCAATAAAATACCAGGTATCTGAATTCAGAGGACTGTATAAATACATATTTCTGTTCTGAGTATCCACATTTCCCATCAGGATCTGAAAGGCCATCCAGTAAACAATATTTTCTTCATCAAAGTATTTCTCCAGTATATCTTCAATTCCAATGGAATAATCATTGAGATCTGTCAGCATGGAGATCAGCTTTGTATGATCTGAATCCCCCTTTATCTCCAGCATCTTTTCAAAAGCTGTCTTATCATATCCCGTATCATCTTCTTTTTTTATGATATCCTCATAACGGTAAAATTCAAAGGAATTGATCTTATATAACTGTCCTCTCGAATCCAGTCCGTGATTTTTCAATCCTGTTTTGTTGAGCTGTTCCACCTGTGTATAGATTCCGTAATCCTCAAACCGGTCAGTTTCACCTTCTGTATTATCTTTTACATACAGATGTACAAACTGTGTTCTCAGCCCGATCATCTGAGGAATTCCTTTAATAAGATCATATGCCAGCTTATTTCTGAACCTCATCCCTTCCCCCATATGTTTATTCAGGCTGATGGTTCTTTGTCCTCTCCATTTTCCCTTATTCTTTTTCAGTTCGATCTTATAGTTTTTCTGTGCATTATTGCTGGATGTCTGACCTCTGATCTGAACAGTTGCATTAGGTACTGTTTCCCCATATCCGATTTCTCCTTCTGTGGGACCATTTTCATCTCCTGCCTGCAAAAGTCCTGCGACCTGATATCTCTCCACTCCCATATCTTCATAATCATAAGCAGAATAGGAATTGATCTCCTTCCATGTATGATACGTATTTTCGGACGTATTGCCTTTCGATACAGTAAGGTACATGGTGACCACGCTGGTATCATCGTCATGTTCATACAGAGAATCCTTATCTCTCAAATGAATATCATTGATATCTTCTTTTTCAGCCTTCACTGTTTCCTCTGTTTCCGTTTTCCCTTCCACTGTCTGATCACCGGAAGGGCTTTCTGTCTTTTCCAGGGTACAGCCTCCGCAGAGACATATACTTACCAGTACCGCACTTATCAGATTTATTTTTTTAATTTCTGTCAACTTCCGCACTCCTTTCCAGTTTCTCATCCAGAAAACATCCTATCCTTGTAAATATTCCTGTTTTATCTTCTGCCACAACAGGCTGTACGCTGAGGATATAATAGGGAAGACGTCTGGTATAATACTCCAGTCTTATCATGACTGCTGCATAAAAGATCACGCATCCGCCCAGGAATCCAAATCCATAATATACCTGCGAACCTGCCAGTGAGACCACAGTAAACGCAGAGGTTCCCACGGCAAACACTACAGAAGAGACCAGTGCACCTTTATAATCCGTGAAATATAACAGAAGAAGCAGCAACGTGTTGGCAACTGCATAAATCCCGTAGCCCACACAGAGTGTCCGAAAATATCCATACATCAGATCATTAAACCCCAGCGGAAGATGTTTTAAAAGATTCTCACCTATGGAAATTGCCAGTGCAGTGGCCAGCAACTGCTTCAAAGCTGTATATTTCAGTTCTCTGTTTAATACTTCCAGCATTTCTCTTCCTGCCTGCATAATGTCTTTGATTGTTCCTCTGTCATTAAACAGGCTGTAATAGTTTCTGTATTTCGGATAGAAATTCACTTCCACGGAAACTACAAAATTCACCGTAGTGATAAGAATTGTCAGAAATGCCACCAGCGCCGGAACATCATGAGACGGTGCTCCATAAAAAAGTCCCTGTACCTGCTCTCCCAGCGGTCCTGCCCACATGATCACAAGATGCGCAAACAGACCGATATTGACACAGAGTCCTGTAAAGGCCAGCGGCAGAAACTCGTCCGCCCATCTCAGAAACATAAATGCACTGATATCACTCTGGGGAAAATACCCATACAGCAAAACTGCATCCCACAAAAGCATGATCCCGTATCCAATGCATACAGCAGCCATCAGTGCTTCTACATGAGGAATCCCCAGAAACAAAAGAAAGGCTCCTGACAGAAAAGTGACAATAATGGCAGCCAGAAAGGAACACATAATTCCTCTGTAATCTTTGATGGCAGTGAGATAACTCATGGCATTCCATGTGACGATCAGCTCTCCAAATAATCCAAAACACAAAAATCCGTCTGTTAATCCTGCTCCGGAAAACAGCAGAAAGATACCGTATAAAATACCTCCCACAAAAAGCATCAGTCCTGTAGATCCCCAGAAGGATGGAAGGACTGCTTCTTTTTTTTCTTCATAAAGCATATCTGCAATGAATCTTGTCACCACCATTGATAAAAAGCTGGTTACTGTCAGCGATGCCAGAAGTGTATAGGTGATCATACAGACCAGTAATTCTCTGCTCTGTTTCGAGGCACCTGTATGGTCACACAGAAACATGACACCGAGCAAAAGCACAATCCCCAGAAGCATGGGACCTGTACAGATAACTCCTGCATATCCATAGGCACGGAAAGAAGCGAACAGGCCTCTTTTGCTAAACAGTTTTTTTAATTCAAAGCCAATCCCTGCCATATGCCTCTTCCACCTCCTCATAAAGTTTTCTGTATTCACTGATCATACGTTCATGTCTGTAGTATGTATCAACTCTTGCCTGTCCGCTTTTTCCCATTCTGATCCGTCTGCTTTTGGACTCGCACATTTTTTCCATGGCTGCAGCAAGCCCGTCCCTGTACATGGGAGGGACACAATAACCTGCACATCCCAGGTCATCTCCTTCTTTTCCATTCAGAAGCTCCCTGCAACATCCCACATCCGTAGTCACACAGGGACGCCTGGCTGCAAAGGACTCCAGCACAGACAGCGGCTGTCCTTCCGATATGCTGGTAAGGATCGTAAAGTCCAGTTTCTCCATATACTGTACGATATCTACTCTTCCTGTAAAAATAATATTTCTGATATCCAGTTGTTTTACCAGAGCATAACACTCCTGTGCATACTCCTGATCATCCACTCCTCCCATAATGTGGAGCCTGACGTTCTTCATCCTGGACGAAAGCTCATAAAAGGCATATATCATTGTTTTTATATCTTTGATAGGTGCAAGACGGACTACAGCACCGATATCCACCCACCCGTCGTCTTCCTTCAGAGGGATCTGTGACAGCCTGTCATAATTGATTCCATTTTCAATCACTCTGCACTTCTCTGCATCACAGCCGATCTGTATCTGAGTGAGCATGGCATTTGTAAACAGGCTCGTCACCCTGAAAGCCCTTTTGTAAATAACTTCAGACAGCATATAGAAGAAGGAAATCCATTGTTTTTTAAATGACGGGATTACCCATTTTGCCCGGATGATCTCCTCTTCTCTTTCCCTTGTATAGATTCCGTGTTCTGTGAGCAGTACAGGCCTCTTATATACATATCCTCCCAGGCTTGCCAGAAGTCCGCCATAGCCTGTGGATATGGCATGATAAACATCTGCCTGCGGCACCTCTGTTCCCAGGAGATACAGAACAGGCAGCAACATGGAACGCATGGTATGAAAGGAATCTGCAAATGCAATATACGGATACTTTTCAAGGCAGCTTTCTGTTAATATATTGAGAAATTTCTCACTTCTGAGAAATGACATGGGATTCATTTTCCTGTCATAATACAGATGAAACAACACCTCCCAGTCCGGATGCCCGCATTCCATCAGCTCTTTCAGGCTGTCTGTTTCTTTTTCCGAAAAAATACTGTTTACATAGCGTTGTTTTTTTCCGCGTCTGTTGTCTTTTAATTTTAATGCATCATCAAGAAATACTTCATGGATCTCCACCACATTCTCCGGCAGTTCATAGACAAAATTTCCCCTGTCACCGGCATGTGCGCCTATGACCCATAAGACAAACTGATGCTCTTTCATAATCGTAATGTACTGATGCATCCATGTGGAGACCCCTCCATGTACATATGGATAACATCCTTCCAAAATCAGACAGATCTTCAATTATCTCACCTTACTTCTTTTGTTCATACATTTTTATCTGTTATTGCCCGGTTTTTATTATAACCTGGTCTGAATTCGCATGGAGCAGATACAGATTTCCGGTAACAGGTATCAGTTCGCCGCCCTGTGTGCTTTCCGGTACTCCTTTGTTCATTCTTATCATAATATAGGCTTCATCATAAAAATTTTCAAGCTCAAGACGTATCTCCTGCTCTGATATTTCTTTGTTTATTACCAGAGCCCCATACCTCTGTATCGCTCCTGAGAGCTCAGATCCTGTCAGATTTCTCAGACACGGTGCTGAGGTATACAGCCAGTCCATATATTCATCCAGACGGTTTTTCAGCTTTTCCCAGCCCAGCTTTGCACCTCTGTCCTCATCCAGAAGATCATCAGGATGCATAAAATGTGTATTTACAAAATGCATGTTCAGCTCGGACAGAGCTGACAGTTCCATATAATCATCAATAACTGCACCGGAAATAATACGCGGCTGTTCCACGATCCCGTCTTCAGCAACCTCAAATTCCTGTGTATATGCCATTTCTCCGGCATAATAATTGCTTGCGATGGTGCGTATCTCAGGAAATTCCTTTGCAAGCATCTGACGTCCTTTTTCTGACAGCACATTAGATGGCGGAACATAGACAGACAATTCTGTTCCCGGAAACATCTCTTTTCCAAATCTGATCAGTTCAGTCATAGCCTTTTTCATGGCATCATAGTTCTTCCATGTCTTATATGGAAGGATATCTCCGTAATCTGTGTCAGACAGACTCAGCGGCTGATGATTGTATCCGTGATATCCCAGTTCTCCCCCCTGATGAAGCAGCATATTTCCAAAATACTGAAATCTCTGTATATCATTCTGTTCTTCAATATTTCCTGACACATCATCCTCATAATTATCAATGATCACACCTGTATATTTTACACCGTGATCATCTGCCATATCCAGCATATCCGGCCACCAGATATTTGTATAAAATTCTTTGATACTTGTACCATAATCACGTTTAATGTATGTCCCATCTCCGCTTGGTACCGGAGATGGAAAATCGTCCAGATAAAATACTGAACCGTCAATTACAGGATAAACCATTACATCCGTGAGCAGGCTGTAGGATGCCGCAAAAAATCCTCTTGTGGCTTTTTCGCATAATCCAAAATTATCCACTACAAATTTACCCTTTCCGTAATTGTTTTCCCATACAAGCGGAACCTTCTTTTCATCATCTGTCCACGCATAAACCTTTGCCCTGTCTCCGACACTTACCTCCCAGGCAGAATCATATGCATCCGGAATATGGTAGGTTCTTCCTCCTCCGATCATAAAATCCTCATCAATGTAAATTTTATCTACCAGAACATTACCATAATCAGAATCCGTAATTCCCAGCTTCTGTTCAATGATCGAGACATAAACATCCTTCTGAAGAGTCAGTGCAAAGAGAACATTTCCACCTTTTTCCACCCAGTTTCCAATCTTTATAACTGTCTCCTTCAGAGGATTCAGATCTGACATCAATACAACTATGGTTTCGTAATCTGAAAAATCAGGGATCTCATCCTTCTGGATGTCTGCCAGTGTAACACCTATTTTCATATCCATGAAAATTCTTTCAAACTGCTTCCAGGCTTCCTCACTGTCTTGCCGGCTGCTGTCCATCAGCACCAGACAGCTGGTCTTCAGACTTTTTACCGCCTGTTTTTCAATTACTGTTTCATCTCTATCCAGATATGCTCTTTTTTTGAGATCTGCCTGATACTGTATTCCTGTTCTCTCTGCCCATAATACTGTACTGATCGCCAGAAATATCACCAGTATAACAGTCAGCCCCTTAAACCGGAAAGACTGTATATATTTTATGATTCCTGCCAAAAAGCCAGTGCCTCCTTTCCTTCCGCTGACAGATAAATATTCTCCTGCCGGATCTGTTTTAATGTTTCTTTCAGTTCTCTTCCAAGCTCACATTCAGCACAGTATCTGATCTTCAATATCCAGTACTCTTCATTTCTGTGCCACTTTTCATCCATTCGTTCCAGATTCTCCCTCACCTGGTCATATTGCTTCATCAGCATCAAATTTTTTACCAGACATACATATGTATGCAGATCTTCTTTATACTTAAGTTTTTGTGTGAGAAGCTTTATATACTGATTTCTCTGCACCATTTCCATCTGTCCTTCCAGAAGCCCCTGGGATAAATATTCATCCAGAAAATCACAATATTCGGAAATGATCTTCTGATTTTCCGGCTCTGCTGCATATCTGTACTCTATCTGCTGCAATCTGCCTTCATATTCTTTGGAAAGCTCTACCATTCCCGTGATCGCATAGTGCACAACTTCCACATCCTCATTCATCCTCGCCTGTTTAAGCAGATCAATATAATCCCCGGGATCATCATTAAGCACATTCATGATCAGATCACGCCTCATGCCTGCCTCATTGATTAGCAGCGCTTCCTCCAACGGTACAATATTTTTATCGCTCTCTTCCCTGGGTACAATAATACTCCTGTAAATTTCTTCATTGATCTTCAGCTTTTCCACTCCGATCTCATGCTTATGATCCCTGCGAAAAAGGATCTGAAAATGCAGGAGCAATACACAGACTGTTCCCCATACCGGTACAAAGACCACAGGAAACATCAGGTATTTCTTTACCTTCAGCAAACGGGTCTTTATCCCTATCCATACAAAAGTACAGCAGAGTATATGCAATATGATAAAAAGAGTCCCTGTTATATTCTCTGTCATTTCATATCTCCCATGTTTTCTGTGTATCTGTCACTGTACAGTGAAGTCCACTGTTTTCAAGACGTTCAAGTACAACCGGCAAAGTAGTGGGATCTGCCTGAGCCAGTATAAGATAAAGCTGTCCATCGTCGGATATTCCAAGAACATCTTTTTCCCGGATCTTACACTTTAATATCTCATCCAGTTCTTCCAATGTCATTTGTGGATTCCCGATTCTGACCAGAACATAGGAACCCATCTTCTCTTCTCTCATAGAATGAAACAGTTTCAGTCTCTCCAGAAAATAATCCGGCTTCAGTATATGCGTTCCTTCCACATACTCTCGGTCTCTGACAGCATCCTGATAGTCCAGAGCACGCAACAGGGAAACTTCCACCATTCCGCACAGGATCTTGATCAGATTCAGATAGTACAGGGTCATCTGACTGCCGGATGCTTTCTGGATAAATAGCAGCATCACAAGCTCTCCCTTTCTTCTTATACCTGCTATATATGCAGGATATCCTGTAAGCAGCTCCTTATTTCTCCAGACTTCACCCTTATCCAATGTTTCCACTGTCTCCAGGTACTCTTCGATCCGTATGGAAGCAGGCACATTTTTACGAATCTCAGGTGATGCCATTTCCAGTCTTCCAAAACGCTTCCGGGAATCCAGAGAATAAAATATGATCGAATGATTCTCCAGCACCTCCTCCATTACCTGTATAGTTTCAATAAACAATTTCTGTGGCTGTATCACATCAAGCTTTCTTGTAATATCAAAGATCTTTCCAAAGCTGTCTTTACTTCCAAGGATCTGTTTCTTATATTGCTTTTTGTCCTGAAGTGTTTCCTGATACAGTTCCTGCATAAAGAAAAATTTTTCCTGAAGCAGACTGTTCTCTTTTGTGACAAATTCTATATCTTCTTCATTTTTCAGCATATTGCAGGGAAGCAAAAGTTTCTCTCCAAGGTCTTTGCCGCTTAGCTGCCGGATCAGGTCCTGTCCTGTGATCAGTC
>OQVT01000818.1_pt1 | contig 18658 bp, 19 predicted proteins | sample 1691561 | NCBI WGS metagenome assembly OQVT01 (sample SAMN03418260, study PRJEB22391) | human gut metagenome | biome: human-gut; feature: organic feature; material: feces | host: Homo sapiens | place: Tanzania | collected 2013-01 | reverse complement strand
GCATTAGAACTTGGTGGATACAAAGAAGAACAAAAAATGACAGGAATTAATGGTGGTAATGTCTTATCAACAGGATTTGGTCATCATAGTTTATTATCATTTGCCGACAAATTGATTGATGCAATAAAATTTGATGATGTAAAACATATTTTCTTAGTCGGTGGCTGTGATGGTGCTAAAGTAGGTAGAAATTATTATACAGAATTTGTAAAACTAGTTCCTAAAAATTGTATTGTTTTAACTCTTGCCTGTGGCAAATATAGATTTAATGATATTGATTTAGGTGACATAAAAGGCTTACCTAGAATGTATGATATAGGACAATGCAATGATGCATATTCTGCTATTTTAGTTGCAACAGAGTTAGCAAAAGCATTTGATTGTGATGTAAATAAATTACCTTTATCATTTGTTTTATCTTGGTATGAACAAAAAGCAGTTTGTATATTGCTAACACTATTATATTTAGGTATCAAAGATATCAGATTAGGTCCAACTTTACCAGCATTTTTGTCACAAAATGTACTAAATATTTTAATAGACAAATTCAATATAAAATTGATAACTACACCAGAACAAGACTTAAAAGAAATTTTAGGATAAAAAATTTAAAGGTCATACAAATCGTATGACCTTTTTAAACTTATTAAATACCGATACCACCAACATCGACAATATAATTACCAATTAAATTTCCAAGAATATCAATATGATATAATTGTTTTTCTTTTAACCAATCATGTAATGGTTCTCCGCCCTCTTTTTTTGGTGTTTCAGGTGTTATAAATTCTACAACGGTCCAGCCACCTTTATAACCATCATAATCTTTTATTTCATCAATATCATCTACATCTTCTATTGGTTCAAATTCTTTTGCTTTATCTTCGACTTTCATAGAAATTGGGTTTGCTAGGTATAATTCAGGAATATTATTTATCTTTCTATCTTTTAAACCTTGATAAACTGCCAATTCACCAAACATACTTAAACTACTAATATTTTCAGGTTTAATATAAGTTTTCATAGCAACAACATTACCATCATTATCATCTAATTTATAAACCATGCTATTACAACCTTTTCCGACATAATCCACAGAAATATTTTTCCCTCCTATTTTTACAGAGGTTTCTTTCGGTTTTTCATCACGTATCACGTATGATAGAGTATTTAACGTATCAAACACTTCTTTCTTATTCATACCCTCAAATATTTTAGGAGTTTTCCTTACAAGATTGGTATCTTCGCCATTTTGTTCCATCTTTTTAACAATAGCAGCAAATTTATATGGTGCTCCACCGTCTTTAGGTTTTGTATATAATTCAGAATCATAATTTTTTAAACTATCATCTTCCATATAAGAATCTATTCGATTAGATTCATAATTATCACTTTTTTGAAAGAAATCATTATCATAAATACCATTGATAAAATTATTCTTTCTAATATCAACAAGCCTATTATTAACCTTATTTATATTAACCTCTCCACGATTACCACAAAACGGTGTTGTAGAATAATTTTTATAAATTGAATAATTTGGAATAAATGATACGTTCATATAACAAAGAAAACGTATAAAAAAATAATTTGCTAATACAATATTAATTTGCAAGCCTATTTTTGATTAGGTATAATTACAATGTTAAGGAGATATTATGACAAAAGTTACATTGATTAAAGGGGACGGAATAGGTCCAGAAATTTCAGAAGCAGTTGTTAAAATTATAAAAGAAGCAAATGTACCAATAGAATGGGATATTCAAACTGCAGGATTAGATGTTATTGAAAAAGAAGGAGTTCCATTACCTCAACGTGTACTTGACTCAATAAAAGAAAATAAAGTTGCATTAAAAGCCCCAATAACAACACCTATTGGTAAAGGATTTCGTTCAGTAAATGTTCAATTGAGAAAAGATTTGAACTTATACGCAAACGTTCGCCCTTGTAAAAATATACCTACGGTAAAAACAAGATTTGATGATGTTGATATTGTTGTTATTCGAGAAAATACAGAAGATTTGTATGCAGGTATTGAAGAACAAATTGATGAAAATACTGCACACAGTATAAAAATTATCACAAGAGATGCTTCTATTAGAATTGCTGAATATGCTTTTGATTATGCTATAAAAAACAATAGAAAAGAAGTTTGTGTTGTAACAAAAGCAAATATTTGTAAATTATCAGATGGTTTATTTTTGAATTGTGCAAGAGAAGTTGCAAAAAAATACCCACAAATTAAATTTAGAGAAATTCTGGTTGATAATTGTTGTATGCAATTAGTACAAAATCCATCACAATTTGATATGTTATTGTTACCAAACTTGTATGGTGACATTGTTTCTGATTTAACTGCAGGATTGATTGGTGGATTAGGAATTGCTCCAAGTGCCAATATTGGTAAAAATTATGCAGTCTTTGAAGCCGTTCACGGTTCAGCACCTGATATAAAAGGACAAAATAAAGCAAATCCAACTGCACTATTATTATCTGCGGTTGAAATGCTTAAATACTTAAAATTCAATAAACAGGCCGAAAATATTGAAAAAGCATTGTTTAAAACATTAAAGTCAGACATAAAAACGGCTGATATTGGTGGTTCAGCGACATGTACAGAATTTACAGAAGAAATTATTAAAAATTTAGAAAAGGAATAAATCATGAGTGAATATTTATTTGATCCAGGATATGGAAGACATTTAGTAAGTTTAATTTTTTCATTAGAAGATATGTATGGAACAATAAACAAATTTAAAAATTTAGGTCAAAAAAAGTTCCAATTTAAACAATATTATCCATCTATCTTAAAATTATTGAAACAAAATACAGCATTTTATTTAGGTTGTATGCTATGGGCTGTATATCTAAAATCACTAACAGAAGGCGATATTATTGATAATTATTGTTTAGGTAAAGAATATAACGAAGAATCATCTTTAATAGAATTGTTATTCTTAATCAAGTTTACAAAAACATTTTCAAAGGATACAAAATACTATATGAATACTGATTTTTCTTATCCAGAAGAAGATGCAAAAATGTTAGAAGTATATAAAGAATTTGCTATTTTAAACGAAGGATTTGTAAACACCAAGAAAAATACAGATTTAAAATTACCAAACAGTTTAAAAACTCCATCTAAAGAAGAATTAGAAACTATTCATACAACAATTCAAGAAGTTGTAAAAACTGGTAATTTTGATAAATTATTTGAAATTAGAGGATTGATACTTTAATTTATGAATATAACTGGTGGTATATATAATGGTAGAAAAGTTCAGGCACCTGACGAAAAAATAACTCGTCCTACTTTATCAAAAGTAAGAATGAGTGTATTTAATTCGTTATATTCTGAACTTTCTACATTTGAGAATAAAACCTTTTTAGATATGTTTGGTGGTTCTGGGATAATGGGGTTAGAAGCATTATCAAGAGGCTTTAAATCAGTAACCGTCTTTGAAAAAAATAGACAATCTGCAGAAATAATAAAAAATAACTATAAAACATTAGGTCTAAAACCTAATCTAATGATAGGTGATAGTCTTAAACTAATTCAAAAAATTACAGACAATTTTGATGTAATCTATATTGATCCACCTTATACAAGTGGTGTTTATGAACAATGTCTAACCCAAATACATAATGCAAATATTATTATACTTGAACATAGTGCTGAAGTTAGTACAACAGGATATAATATCATTAAACAGAAAAAGTATGGAGATACATTTATTACTTTCTTAAAGAAAGAATTAAACTAATTTAACGTATTCTTCAATTTCTTCTTCAGTATTCATTTCTGTTGCACAAACTAATATTTTATTATCATCAAGTTTTAAACCACCTAATATATTATTAGATTTTAATTTACTTAAAAATTCATCAGCATTGTTTACTTCAAATACAAATTCATTGAAGAAATTTTTGTTTAAAACTTTATAACCTTTTTCTGATAATTGTTCAGCCAATGAATGTGCCAAATTTGCAGATAATATACCAGTTTGTTTAAAGCCTTTTTCTCCAAGCAGACTTAAATATAATGCTGCTTCAAGAGCAACTAATGCTTGATTAGAACAAATATTACTTGTTGCTTTTTCTCTTCTAATATGTTGTTCTCGAGTTTGCAAAGTCAATGTATAAGCAATGTTTCCATCTGCATCAAGAGTTTTTCCTGCTAAACGTCCAGGAAGTTGACGCATATATTTTTCTTTACAAGCCATAAATCCGGCATGAGGTCCACCAAATGACATTGGAATACCAAGAGTTTGAATATCACCGACAACAATGTCTGCTTCAACCGGTGGTTTAATTACAGATAAACTTGCAGGTGTTGTACAAACTATTAACAAAGTATCAACAGAAGTAATGGTTGTTAATTCTCCATAATAATCAGGATTTTGAACTAATACACAAGCATAATCTGCATTGTTTTCAGGAATTTCATCAAACCATACAAGTTCAATACCTGCACCCCAAGCATAAGTTTTGATTACTTCTTTATACTCAGGATTTAATCTATTAGATACAAGAGCATTATGTTTTCTAGAAATTCTACAAGCCATTGAAATTGCTTCAGCACATGCAGAACCACCATCATAAACAGATGCATTTGCAACATCCATGCCTGTAAGCATACATATCATAGATTGATATTCGTACATTATTTGTAATGTACCTTGTGATATTTCAGGCTGATATGGTGTATATGCTGTTAAAAATTCAAATCTTTGTGCAACTTGAGAAATAGCGGCAGGTATAAACTTGTTGTAACAACCACCACCAATGAATGAAACATAATCAGTTTTATTTTTATTTGCAAGTGTTTTCACTAATTTTTGAGTTTCTAATTCACTCATCGCTTCTGGCAAATCAAAAGATTTCATTTTAACAGGAATATGTTTGAATAAATCTTCTATGCTTGCACAAGAGATTTCTTCTAACATTTCTTTTCTTATTTCATCGTTATGTGCTAAAAAATTTTTCATTATTGAACTTCTTCTTTATAATCTGAGTAATCTAACAAATCTTTATATTCAACCTCGCTAGCATTGCTATCGATTTTAACTAACCACGCTTTACCTAATGGATCTTCATTAAGTAATTCTGGTGTTGCAATAATATCTTCATTTACTTCTGTAATAGTACCACTAATAGGCATGTAGATTTCAGAAGCAGCCTTAACAGATTCAACTGTCGCAAAAGATTCATTCTTCGCAAATGTAGAACCTACTTCTGGTAATTCTACAAAAACTATATCTCCCAATTGTTCAACAGCATAATCTGTTAAACCTATAACGTGTTTTCCATCTTGTTCCAGAACATATTCATGTGATTTACTACATAACATTCCTTCGCTCATTCTTAATCTCCTTTATATTACTAACTTTTATTTTTCTTTTGTACAAATGGTCGTTTTTCAACTTCAGCATTGTGAAGTTTTTCTCTAATTTTAACTTGAAGAGGAGTTCCAACTTTTATTTCTGGAATATTTTTAATATATGCTAATGCTATATTATCACCTCTTACAGGAGAAATACCACCACTTGTAATAGTACCAATCTTTTCATTATTATAATACACTTCATAACCGTGTCTGGCAATACCTCTGTCAATCATTTTCAAACCAATTAACCTTTTTGGTGCACCATTTGCGATTTGATTCATAATGACATCTTTACCATTATAATCATCTGTTTTTGCTTTACTAACAGACCAACTTAGACCAGCCTCTATTGGAGTAGTTTCTTCGTCTAAATCATTTCCATATAAATGAAGAGCAGCCTCTAATCTAAGAGTATCTCTAGCACCTAAACCAATTGGTTTTATACCAAATTCTTGACCTGCTTCAAGAATTTTATCCCAAAGTGTTTCAGAAAATTCGTTTCTTACAAGAATTTCAACACCATCTTCACCGGTATAACCAGTTCTTGAAATCCATAAATTTATATTACATAACTCGGCTCTTTTTATAGAGAAAAATGGAGGTAACTCTTTCACACCCATTTTTTGTATCAATTCAACTGCTTTTGGACCTTGAACTGCTAATAATGAATAATTATGTGATTCATTAATAATGTCAACATTGAAACCAAGTTTATTACGAACCATCCAATTTAAATCTTCATCAATACGAGCAGCATTAACAATGATTAGATATTTATTATCTTCTATTTTATAGATAATAAGGTCATCAATAATACCACCTTGCTTGTTTGTCATTTGACAATAAACGGCTTTTCTATCAACAAGTTTTGTAACATCTTGTGGTACAAGTTTGTTTAAAAAAGGTAATGCATCTTCACCTTTAACAATAACTTCACCCATGTGAGAAACATCAAAAAGTCCCACATTTTCCCTAACAGTTTTGTGTTCTTCAATGATTGAAGAATATTGAACAGGCATGTGCCAACCTGCAAAATCTACCATTCTTGCACCTAGTTTAATGTGCTTGTCATGTAAAAAAGTTTGTTTAGTCATAATCGCTCCCTTTGCTAATTATTGTGACCGTAAATTGAGTATATGTCAAGGTATTCTAACCATTTGTTAATATTTCACATGATAATTTAAAGAAAAAATAAAAAATCTTAAAATTTGTGCTTTACTTTTTAGTTTCTTTTTAGTAACATAAAACACATACCAATATAATTGTTCGGAGGAATGCCAGAGCGGTTGATTGGAGCAGTCTTGAAAACTGTCGTACCTTCACGGGTACCGTGGGTTCGAATCCCACTTCCTCCTCCATTTAAAGTCACTCGAGAGGGTGACTTTTTAATTTGCAAAAATTTCAATTGGAGTTTAAAGTCCAATTTGAAAATCGTATTTAAAAAGTCAGCTGGGCATACTTGCCCAACACTAAAAGATTTCGTCGGTCGGAAGTAAATTGATTATCAAAATTCAAACTGGACGAAATGGGACTTTTGCTGGACTTTGAAAATGAAAAATATTTCTATTGTTTCAATAAAAATTGCCCCATATGCCTATAAATACTAAACTTTAGCAAAAGATACAAATGCATAGCAAAAGTCCATTTTGAAAATTAGGTCGGAAAATTTCTATAAAATTGGCATAAAATAATTTCCAAAATTCTTTAATGTAATAAAATTACCTGTTTAGAAACAAATTTGCAAACATTGATAATATTGGGTGTCCTGTAGCAAATACAAATATTCCTCCGTCATTTTCTTCTGATAAATCTTCTTCGTAGGAGTCAATAACATCATTTTTATAATCTTCAAAATCTTGTTGCATTTTTGAAATAACTGCTTTGTTATTATTAAATATCTCTTCTCTATATCTTTTTAATTCTTTATCAATTTGTTTTCGTTCGCTTTGCGTATATTTACTTTTTTGCATTGTATTATTAAAACTAGATTTAAAAGAGTTTTCATTTATAACCTCAATTAGCATTTGAATACCAATAACTTTATCATGTACTGATTCTTGTAATCACCTTTATTGTATGTTTCAAGTTTTTCTTTACCGTTTAGAAAATCATCAAACAACATACCATTAAACATTAAAGCTTGTTTTAATGATAATTTTTTATTTGCTAATTTTTCTACTATTTTTAATAAATCGATTTTGTTTTCATTAGGTATATCTTTTATTTCAATGTCTAATTCTCTGCAATGTGCATTAATTATATTGTAGCCAAAACTTTGACTATCCATATTCCAATGAGCAAAATATTTATCGGTATTTTGATTAATAAAATCAGCAAACTTTTTCAACAAAAGTTTTTCTGATTCTTTAAGACTATGTTCACCTAAATAGTCTTTTACATAAAATTTGCGTTTATATTCGCAATTCAAGTTACTAACGATTATGCAAGAAACATTAGGTGCTGGTGATAAGTCGCCATATAATCCATTACAAGCATAATGAATTATCCAAATATTTGAATCGTTTAACCTTTTTAAATCTGAAATATTGTTTATCATACTTATATGTTAAAATGAATATACGTCAAAAATAGACATTAAACTTATTTTTTCAGCCCAACAATAAAAAGTTTCAAAGTTCGAAAGTAAATTTACTAGAACTTTTATTACTTGAAAAATATACTTTATATTTTATACTCTTAAAGTGACAAATAAATAATTATCAACAAATTAGAATAATGTAATTATTCTAAGAATCATATAATTTTAAAGGATTTATTTATGATTGAGGATTTAGAGAAAAGAATTGAAATAGAAGAAGAACAATATCCATACGAAGATAAGGAAAGAAAACTTGTAACTCAGCCTTATGATATGAGTGTGCAAACAGTTGTAGAGCAGGTAAAAAATGGTGATATTTTTTTAGAACCATCATACCAACGTGAATATAGATGGCCTAAAGATAAAGCATCTCGTTTTATTGAATCCTTGTTGCTCAACATTCCAATTCCTAATATATTTTTGGCGGAAGAGGAAGATGTTACTTATACTGTAATAGATGGAAGGCAACGCCTTAATACAATTAAAAATTTTATATTACCAGATTCAGAAAAAGAAAGGATTGTTTTACAAGGACTTCAAGTAAGAAGCGACTTAAATGGAAAAACCTTTGATGAACTTAGTAAAAAAGATCAAGGAAAATTAAAAAAACAATATTTACGTTGTAGTGTAATTCTTAATGATTCTGATCCTCAAATAAAATTTGATGTGTTTGAACGCTTAAATACAGGTAGCGAAAAATTGCAACCTCAAGAAATAAGAAATTGCACATATCGAGGAAACTTCAATGAATTAATAAAAGAACTTGCTAAAAATTCAAAATTTAAAGATATGTTAAAATTGAATACAAACAATAATAAAAATATGACAGATGTAGAATACGTTCTGAGATTTTTTGCATATTCTTTAGACCTTGAGAATTACAAAGGTTCTGTAGGAGAGTTTTTAAATAACTTTATGCGTACACACAGAAATTTAACAGATGAACAAATCGACTCATACAAGACATTATTTGAAAATACGGTCAAAAATATATATTCTGTTTTGGGAAAAAATGCCTTTAAAAGATATGTACCCGACAAGAAAAACTGGTACTCTGTTACTAACAAAGCTCTTTTTGATGCAGAAATGGTGGCTTTTTCAAAAATAAATATATCCAATCTTAATCAAGAGTCAATTGAAAAAATTCGAAATGACATAAAAAATAAGATGAGTGATAACGATTTTATTAAAACAATAGAACGAACTACCAATATTGTAGAACGAGTTTTAAAAAGAATTAATGATATTTCTACAATTCTATTAAATAACGGAGGAACAAAATTTGAAAATTAATTTCAAGAAGAGACTACAGGAAATTAATTTTTACATAAAACAAATCCCTGATGAATTGCCATCAACCCAAAATACTCAAGTTATAAAATCACATATTCGTGTTAGTATTATTCTTTTATGCAGTCATTTTGAAGGAAGTCTGAAAGATATTATCAAGACACATATTGAAAACTTAAACTTGTTAAATTTAACCTGTATTGATATTGACAACAGATTGTATGCAAAAAATGCAATTGGCATGTCTATTAATTCTTTGAAGGATATAAATTATATAATAAAGTTTTTAGATAATTATAAAATAGCTCTCAATGAAAATAAAGTTATTAATTTAAAATCCGAAAATTTTAATAATACCGAAAGTAATCCCACTCCAGAACTTATAATAAAATTGTTTAAAATTTTTGGATTTGAAAATATTATTGATTCATTAAATTATGAATTGTTATTTTTAAAGCCAACATATGAACAAATAGATTTTTTAAAAGAAACAGAAAGAGAACAACTTCAAAAATTTTTATCTAAAAAAAATATAATAAAAATAAATCAAATACTTTCAAAATCACGTCCAAACAAAAAACAAGTATATAAATATGGTTTTTATAAATACATAAATGACTTATTATTGGCTAGAAATAAAATTGTACATGGAGATAGCAGTTTCTACTTATCCAAGCATGATGTTATAGAATTAAAACACGGTATTTTTAAATTATTATGTGGGTTAAATGGAAAACTAAATGAGAACATTACCGCAATACAACAAGCCTAAAGTATTTATTTCTAGATTTTATTTTGCAAAACTTTATAAATTGCCTTGTAAAAGATGTTTGTAATATAATCATATGTGTTACTGATATTGATATAAGAGAAATCGTGAAAAGTTTATTATTAAAAGAGAAAAAACAAGAATTTAAAAATTATTTTAACCAAGATTTAAATTCTGCGATATATTCTATGTATAAAGATGATAATACAAATAATGAATATATTAATTTTAAGATACAATTTTTAGGAAAAAATATAAATAAAAGCTATCAAGATGTTTTATCATTGCTGCAAAGTAAACAAGATGACAGTACCTTATATAATTATTATAAAAATCTAATTCATGTTCTTGCCGCACATAATTTAGATGAAAAAAACTTTCAAAATGAACTTGAAAAAATAAATGAAAAAAGTATAATCCGAAAAAGTAATGGTGTATATTATACACCAGAAGATGTTTCTGAATATATTATTTACAATTGCATATATCAACTAATATGTGACAAGATTAATAAAGAGTTTTTTCCAAAAGACGTAAAGGTAATTCGTGATGAAATAAAAGTGATTCTAAAAAATAACCCTAAAATATATGATTTTATAATTAATTTTAAAGTTATAGATCCTACTTGTGGGACAGGAGCCTTTCTTATTAAAATATTTGAGTGCAAAATAGATTTATTATCGCAGTATAAAAAAGCGACAAATGAAAACATTTGTAAAATTATAAATTCCATTCACGGAAATGATATAGATAGGTATTCTACATATATTTCAAAAACAAGATTATTGTTTAAAGTTTTGCATATAAGCAATTCAATTGATATAAGTACAATTTATGATTATTTAGAATTTAATTTTTATAATTTAAACTTTATCTCATCATTTAAAGAGTTTCTTGATGACTATCAATTAATCATTGGTAATCCACCTTATGTAGAAAAAAGTACTGTTGATTATTCAGGCTTTGTAAAATATGGAAATCTATATGCGGATGTAATTCATAATAGTCTTGATTTATTGAAAGAAAAAGGGGTAATTGGTTATATAATTCCTATTTCTTATATTTCAACGTCAAGAATGGCAAATATAAGAAAATATGTTGAAACTAACACTGGAAGTCAATATGTATTGAGTTTTGCGGACAGACCTGATTGTCTTTTTGTCGGGGTTCATCAAAAATTAAACATATTATTGGCTCAAAAAAAACTAAATTCTAGCAATCATGAAATCTATACTTCTGATTATAATTATTGGTACAAATCAGAAAGAGAATTCTTGTTCAAAAATAATGAATTATTGTTGAATATGCATAAACAAGATAATTTTTATCCCAAATTATCCAATTGTATTGAAGAAACTATTTATAATAAAGTACATAATAATGGAAAATCTATAATATCAAGACAATTGGATGATAGCAAATTTACGTTATATTTAAGTAAAAGAGCTGCATTTTGGATTAAATCTTTTATTGAAGAACCTTATAAAAGTAATGAATATTCAATAATGCATTATGACAAAACCTACATTCATTTAATAAATTGCGTGCTTAATTCAAGTCTATATTGGTGGTATTGGATAAAAGTTTCAGACTGTTGGCATATAACAAATAAAGAGTTGGAACAGTTTTATATTCCTAATATTACTCTAACTACAGCTAAAAAATATCAAAAATTATCAAGAAATTTAAATGATTTATTAGAAAAAACAAAGGTTAAAATAAATTCAAAACAAGCTATGTACGAATACAAGCATAGATTTTGTAAAAGTCAAATAGATTTAATTGATAATGAATTGGCAAAACTTTATGATTTAACAAAAGAAGAATTAAATTATATAAAAAATTATAAATTATACTATCGCTTAGCAGGTACAATAAATGAAAAAGAAAAATAGAGTTATTGATTTATTTGCTGGAGCAGGTGGTTTTTCTGTGGGTTTTGAAAAAGCCGGATACGATATAGTCGCAGCTGTAGAATATGATAAACAAATAGCTGAAACATATTCTTACAATCATCCTAATACAGTTATTTACGCAAAAGATATTAAACAAGTTGTGGAAGAAGTTGATTTCTCTAAATATAATGCAAATGTCATTATTGGAGGTCCACCTTGTCAAGGTTTTTCTATGGCTGGAGCTAGAATAAGAAAAAACAGTTTCATTGATGATCCAAGAAATTATTTGTTTAAATATTATTTTAGAATAGTTCAACAAGTTCATCCCAAAATATTTATCCTTGAAAATGTTAAAGGTATTCTTACAATGGAAAAAGGGGAAATATTCAATCAGATTATTGATTCGTTTTCCGATGAAAAAAATTTCAATGGTGATAAATATTATCTTAAACATATAGTAGTAAAAGCTCTTGATTATGGCATTCCTCAACAAAGAGAAAGAGTTTTTATAATTGGTTCGCTGAACAAAGATTTGGATATCAATAATTTAATATCAAATACTAAAGAAAGTCTTTCAAAAAAATATCCTCATTTTTTTGATAAAGTAACGGTTTGGGATGCCATATCTAACTTGCATAATGAAGATGAAAATGGAGTGATTGTTAATTTACTACCATTAAACCAATATCAAGATTTTTTAGCAAGTAATAATCAAAAGACTTATAATCACTTGAAACCGCATCATAATAAAATTGCGATAGAACGAATGAAACAAATTTCTGTTGGTGAAAATTGGACCAAATTAAGTGATATTGTAAAATCAGTTCACAGTGGGGCATATGGCAGACTAGATAAAAATGGTGTAGCACCAACTATTACAACTCGTTTTGACACACCATCTGGTGGAAGATTTATTCATCCTGTAGAAGATAGAACATTATCACCAAGAGAAGGGGCAAGAATTCAAAGTTTTCCAGATGAATTTGTATTTTTGGGAAACAAAACATCAGTATATAAGCAAATAGGCAACGCTGTACCTCCAAAATTGGCTTATTTTTGGGGTATGTTAATTCAGGAGGTATTAAACAATGATTAGTGCAGAAGAATATTTAAGAACACTTAATGAAAAATCTGTATGGGTATTTACCAAACAACAAGTTAGTAATTTTGATGAAATTATTAAAGTTACAAACTTCTTTGAAAATATTCCAGATAGAGAAAATACAAATATTGAACAATATTTTACTGAACATCACGCAGAATATGGTATAGAAACAGACCGCCATAGAACTCTTGTAATTCCACAGTTCTTTGGATTAATTACAAAAACCCCATTTTATCAAAGAGGTGGTCAATATAATAAAGAAAAACCTACTGCTGTCTATGACAAGTTAAAAGAAATAAATCCTAGCCTTAATCTATATGAATATAACAAAGTAATTACAGAACAAATATTAAAAATTAAGATTCACGCAATTATTGATACCGCAAGTAATAATGAAGATTATAATATATTGCCAATTGTATTTATGTACAAGGTGTTAAAGGAACTACAAATTCAATATGGAATAACCGAAGTTTCTATAGACCATTTATATACTTATATTATGACATGTAAGGATTATTCTCAATGGAAACAGGCAGTTGAATATATAAAAAATAATTCACCAATTTCAGAATATGTAAAACTCTATAAAGGTAATAGTAGAATTCAAACAATTATTAGAAATAATACTAATCTTTTTATTTTTACAAGTCAATCAATTTCTCTTAATCCTATTTTTGATAATTATTTTTATCACAATTTTATGCAAAAATACGATATTGAAGAATTAAATGAAATCCTTTTGCGTGATGTTGATTATTCGTACTTCTTATACAATATTCAAGGTTTTAATATTAATCTTATTGATGAACCACAAATTGAAATGGTTATAGAAGAAACTCCAAGAATTGAAGAGAAAGAAATTATAGAATCAGAAGAATCGGATGAAGAAAAAGATGATAATTATATAGATAAAATTGATAATATTAACGAGAATAATGTAAATCCTGATGTTGCAGAAGGTGCTGCAAAGATTACTCCATCTCAATATGATGAAACATCTGTAAGTAAAAAATATAGACGTAATCCTTTACTTGGTAGAATTGCAATTCAAAATGCATATTATTGCTGTGAAAATGAACCTCTACATGAAACATTTGAATCAGCAAAAACTCATAAAAGTTTCATGGAAGCTCACCATTTAGTTCCTGTAAAATATCAGCAACAAATATGGCAAAAGTATAATATAAATGTAGATTGTACTGAAAATATTGTTTCATTATGCCCAACTTGTCATAGGGCATTTCATAATGGAACAAAAGAGGTTAAAGCTGAATTAATTGAAAATATTTATAAAAGAATTTTTCCAAAATACAAATATATAGGTTTTGAGATATCTCTTGATGAAATAAAGAAATTGTATAAATTATAAATTAGAGGTTATAATATTGCAAAAAATTATAATCGTGTTACCCTAATAGTATACATTTTTTATGAGAGAAAATTTTAGGGAATACCTTAAAGGTATCAGGTTCGGATTCCACCACCCGCTAAATAAACAATAATCACATTGGTTCGTTTCCAACCTGGGGAGTTTGTCAAACTTACTGTTTATATTAATCAAACTGCAAGTCTTGGTACATTCTCACCTAATTGGTTTTATTCAAAATTTAACAGACTGTGCCTTTTAGATAAAAGAAAAATAACAAAACTATCTCACATATTTAAACATTCAACTACAATTATAATTTTATCTTTGTAACAAAATATTAAAACTCATCAAGAATTAATCAATTTTAAAAATTTACGTTTCTTTGTCTTGCTGAAAGGTAGTGTAAATATGTCTTTTTCTCCATTATTCAAATCAACTATTCCATCTCCTGAATACTTTGAAGTATACGGAAATAATAAATCGTCTAAAATAAACAACGATAAAAATATCAATAACAATATCGAAGAAAAAAATAATTCAGATATCAAAGAAACTACTGAAAATAAAACAAACAAAAGTAAAAATATGTTAGTAGGTTCACTAATCGCACTTGCAACAATTGGTACACCAACTGCTTTCTATATAGACGATAATAACAATTATGAAAATTTGGATAATACCGAAATTATAGAATCAATACCGGAAGAACAAGAAATCTTTTGTAATCCTAAAGCACTTGCAAGAGGTGGCGAAGACGATTCAGTTGTCGAATTAAACGAATTGATGAATCTACTGAATTTTGCTTCAGCAGATGGTTTACCCGAAAGTGAAATAGAAGCACTTAAAACAATTGCAATGGCTAACCTCACCCCAATTGCAGCGAATGATACAGATGCAAAAGAAAAAATAACAGAACAAATTCAACGTGTTCAAGACTGGATTGACAAATCTGCAAATGAATATAAAATTAATCCTCCAAAATCAGAATATGAAAAGAAAATTGAATATAATATGAAATATGTAACTGATAACGAAATATTATCAAATGTTGATGTTTCAGAATTATCAAAATATCAAAAAGATAAAACTGTACTTGCAGCACTTATCAGTGGTTCAAGAGAAAGAATTGAACGTAGTGATGCTGATGCCATTGAAAAAATAGAAAAGCAGGTTCGTGATGCTCAAACACTTGTAGATAACATTACAGAGAAATACAAAAGAAATGCTAAAATAGCAGGCAACACCGACTTTGACAATACTTTATCAAAAAAAGAACTTGTAAATATGTTAGACCTTAGAAGTCTTAATGGTTTACCAGCACAAGAACGCACAAAAATCCTAAAAAGTGCTATCAAAGGCTACAAACCAGTAATGTTTGATGTAAAAAATAATGCAGATATTAAAACAACAAACAAACAATTAACACAAATCGTTCAGAATACACAAGATAAAATTGATACTCAAGCCGATGCTCTAAAACGTAAAGCAGTTGGATTATAATTTATTATATAGAAAAAACATCTAAATCATCTGGCACAAATAAGTTTCCATTATAATAACGAGTTCCCTCATTTTTATATAAAACTTTTCTTTCTTTTATATTTTTATCTTCTGTATGATATAGTACTAAATTTTTAACATTCAATGATGTTGCTAACTCACAAGCATCTTTTACTGTTGAATGGTTCTTTTCATAAGGTTTGAATATATCAGTTTCTGAATACAAACAAAATGCCTCGTGTAACAACCAATCACTATTTTTTACATAATTTTTAATAGTATCATTACAAGGTTCATCGCCACAACAAGTTAATTTCTTATTATCACCATAAGTAAAAGTAAAACCAAATTGTTTAGCCTTTGTTGAATGAATATCAAAAAATGTAATATCGTGTCCTATAATATTTCTAGTTTCACCATCTGATACAGGTATCAAATGCAATCTTTTACCTAAAAATTTTGTACTACTTTCTTGCAATAATAAGCAAGAAACATCGTTAATTATTTTCAACAAATCTGAATGTGCATAAATTCTAGCATCACCATCATATTGTCCTTGTTTCATGTGCTGACAAATCATTCTAACAAGCCATATTATTCCACCAATATGGTCAATATGTTTGTGTGTTACAAAAATATCTTTAATATTTTTCCAATCAATATTAACTAATTTAAGTTGACTTAATATAGCATTACCACCGCCACCATCAACTAAAAAATATTTATTCTCATCTTCTATTACAAAACAGGTATTATAACATTCTGTAACTAAAGCATTACCTGTACCAAGCATTGTTAATTTCATACTTAAAATTTAACACAAAAATATCTTTTATAAATTATTTAAATACTCTTTTAAAGACTTATATTTTGTTTTATCAGGCTGTTTATTTATATCTTCAACATTTGCTACAAATGTTTTAGCATCAGTTTTTAAGCCTAATTTAGCAATATATTTTTCAATTTTAAAAGGTACTATTTCCAAATCATTTTTTACAGAAGCAATTATGCACTTTGAAAATATTTGTTTTCGCTGATTTATAGTTTCTTTATCTGTAACCTTTGTATCATATTCACGTATAAATACGTTTAACATATCTGCAGCATCGTGTGCACCTAATCCATCTTCTATATCATCAACGATACGAATTTGTTTTCCTACTTTAATGAAATTATTTGGATTATAACAATCAAATTTGCGATGATAACCTTTTGAGTTTTTATTTAACGTATTAAAATCACTAGCAACTTTATTATAAGCAGATTGAGGCAATTTAACAAATTCAGAAACACTTCTTTTTATTAATTCATTTTTTAATTCCATATTTTCAGATTTTAAAATACCAAAAGGAATACCGGCTGCTACTGTATCTTTTTTACCTGCTGTAGCATTTTTTATGATTTTAACATTACCGAAACGAACAAGAATATTACCAAAATACGTTTTCAAACCTTTATCTTCACTAGCAGGTTCTTTTACAGGTTTTGATATATATTGATTACTATATTTGTTAAATCTCATAATATAATAATCATCTATTCTATATGCCTTATTACTCTTTCCTTCTCCCATAAAATATTTGTCATTAACCCTAGATTGAATAATTTCTGACATTTCATTTTTTAATTCAAAACTATCAGATTCACTAGGACGTTTTTTAGATATAAAATGTTCTAAATCCTTAGAAAACTTAGTTTTATAACCGTAAAAATTAACATTATTGTTGGATTGAATACCATTAAGCATACTATAATAAAATACGTAAAAAATATAATTGCTCTCTAATTAATTATTTTTATAAAACATTTACTTAACAACGTAAAAAAAGTATTTAATAACTAAAAAAATGTTGCTCATATTAAATTTTATGCAACAATAACTATGTGTTACTCAAATAGGAGATATGTTATGTCAGATGAATTTAGTATAGATATTATATCTGGTGTTGATAAAATAGATTTATTAAATGCTATTGAACAAGTAAAAGAAGATTTAATTTCAACGTATAAACTTAATCCAACAAGTGCTAATATAGAACTTAATCCAGATAGCACAATAACAATAACATCGACAAACAAAAATGATATAAAAAATATTTGTGATACATTCAATGACAAACTTGGTATAGATGATGATTCTGTAACAATAAACAATATTGAAACAGTTGAAAATTCTATAAGTGGAGAAGTTAAACACGTATTTAATTTAATTAAAAATATGGGTAAAGACATTGCACAGACAATAGAAGATGATATTAAAGAATTAAAATTAAAAGTAAAAACAAGTATCAATGAAAATGGTGTACATGTAACTGGTTCAAAAGATGATATGGAAAATGTAATTGTTCCTGACGATGAAAAGTATTTTTAATGTTGTGGTAAATTTTATATTTCTTTTATTGAGATATTTTATTTAATAGATGATAATAGTTGTAAAAGGAGTGTTGAATATGACTGAAAAAGAAAAGATTGATGAAAATTCTGTATTTGAAGCAATATTAGAACGTGAAAACTTGGGTTCAACCGGCTATGGCGATGGTGTTGCTTTCCCTCATGCCCGAATTGAAGGCTTAGATAAAGTTATTGCTGTTTTTGCTGGAAGGCATTGTTTTCTCTTGTCTTTTTGGCTGTGTTTAAGTTTCCCTTGCTGTCGTAAGTATAACTCCAACTGTCATCTTTCATGAACTGAACATCTGTAAAATAGCCCGGATTCATCTGGTTGTCATATATGATGTAAAGATG
>OQVT01000816.1_pt1 | contig 18665 bp, 16 predicted proteins | sample 1691561 | NCBI WGS metagenome assembly OQVT01 (sample SAMN03418260, study PRJEB22391) | human gut metagenome | biome: human-gut; feature: organic feature; material: feces | host: Homo sapiens | place: Tanzania | collected 2013-01 | reverse complement strand
TCAATTCAAGAATATTGTCTTTAGAAATACCGCCGATTGCCACAACCGGAATATTAACGCGCACTGAAATTACACCATTCTTTTTGGTGTAACTTACGGGGAGTCCTACAAGCACTTGATTCAAAGCACTATTTAGGTTATTAGCCTTAACAGTGGCAGTTACTTTATACTTGCTTAAATCATCGTAAGAGAAAACAATCTTCGAATTAAACCTCTCTTCCAACTCTTTCAAAACCTTGGTCAGAGGTTTTGACTTAATCACCTGTTCATACTTCACACCATTGGTCTGAGCAACAGCATTATTGCCGTTGTAGCCAGACAACATCAATGCTAAGCATGCCGAAAATAGAATCTTCTTTTCTCTCATAGTAGCAGATTTTGTATAATTAATAAATGGATAATACTCACTTATTGCTTTCACAATATGCCACTATGACGTGCTAAAGAATAAATAGGGTACCTAATTGAAAGATTTTTTTGCAAAAATCTTTCAATTATTCTATTACGATAGCGTTATCGCGCAATTTTACGTTAATATCAGAAGTAATGTTGAGCAAATGCAGGACTTCGTCCAGGCTGTCGTTTACGCTACACATAAAATGATAGTGCTTGTCGAGAAGCTGTTTGTCACGACATACAACGTTTACATTGTACACCTTGCCCAGCTGCTGCAATATGGTGCGCAATGAGGCATTGTCAAAATACAATATGCCTTCCCTCCAACTGGTGAAATCCTTTGGATTGACTTCTTGTACTTTTACAGAGCCTTCAGCCAGATAGGCATCCTGATTGGGAGCAATCCTTACCTTCTCGCTGTTCATAGCCACCTCAACCGAACCTTTCACAAGAGTGACGTGAACATCCTCCGCATCATAGCAACGCAAATTAAACTCTGTTCCCAACACTTTGGTCTGAACTGTCTTGGTCTTTATTATAAAAGGTAGCTTGGCATTACGGCGTACATTAAAATATCCCTCACCATAAAACCGGATATTACGATTGTCGGTGCCGAAGTTTTCCTTATACTTCAATGTACTGTTGGCATTCATGCAAACCGTAGTTCCATCGGGCAGAGTCACGTCTTTCTGCTCTTTAGCCACAACAGTTATGGTACGCGCAGGGAGCAATGATATATTCTTTATCTTGTCCAACAGCGACGGACGCTCAGCTTTGTGTATCTCTACCGACTCATTGGTTTGGGCTACTGGCTGATTGTATGACGAACGATTGTCGTACATCAGCACTAAGGCTACGACTACTATTGCAGCACAAGCAGCAGCATAGCGCAAGAATGGTACAAACCTTATCTTCTTAGGCTGCCGACTAAATCGCTTCCATGCCTCATCTGCATCGGGAGCCTTGCCCATCTTGCGATTGACAGCCTCATCAAGGTCCAGAATATCACGCATAACATCCCTACCCTCCTCGCTGTCAAGAAGGGTTTGCAGATGCTCATCCACATGTTGCGTATCGTCAAGAGCATCTAATATTTTCAGTATATCGTCTTGTTTTTCTTTCATTAGTTTATATTTAGTACTTATAAAACGTATTAATACCGAAATACGACACCCATAATGGGGTAATAATAAGTTAGAATAAGTTAAGGTTAGTAAAACTTGCGCGTTCGAAACTTCTGCCGCATATAGCTAAGAGCCTGCATGATGTGCTTCTTGACAGCACTCTCGCTGATTTGCAATTCCACAGCCACTTCACGATATTTCTTGCGTTCGACATAACAAAGCTTCAATATCTGCCGTGTTCGTGGAGTCAGCTCATCAAGGCATCCCATTATTGCCTGTATCCTCTCCTCACGCACGTCCCAATAGTCGGGATTATGTATCGTTTGTTCGGTAGCCTGAACACTTGCCTGCACATAATGACTCCTCACATTCTGCTTGCGTATATAGTCCAGACAGACATTCCTGACCGATGTCATCAGATAAGCCGAAATGTTATCCACCTTTTCCTGCTGCATTCTCCGCCAAACCAGTTCGAAAGCATCGGCTACGACATCCTTGCTTGCTTCGTCATCATGCAAGATGCGCAAAGCAAGATAATATGCCTGAGAGTACTTCTCCTTAAAGAATGTTTCAAAACATTTTCTATCCATCTATCTCTTCTTCGTACATTCCATACTGCCTATAAGAGGCGAAGGGGGCAGTTAGGAGCCATCAAAGGTATACAATTATTGGGGTATCTCCAAATATTACACACAATTATTTGCTTGTGGCATATTTCTGTACGAAACAAAGAGTTGAGAATTATAATATGCAAAAAGTTGAAAGTTTAGAGTTATAATCTGTATTGGTAGAACAATAAAAGAAATCATAACTCTCAACTTTCAACTCTAAACTCTCAACTAAAACCTCACCCCTTACTCTTTCTCAATACTGTCGAGCAGTCGTCCGGCAAGCGATATGGTATTGCCGTCCATCTTGGCAAGACGTGAGCGTATGAAGGTAGACAGTTTCTGCTTCATAGCCTGATCCTTAGGCTCAACGAGGCGTGTGAGATTAAGTATGAGCAGCGTGCGGTCACGAGGATTCAGGTTGTCATACTCGCGGTCGCAGTTGTTGAGGAAGGTATTGTCGTCATCAGCTACGCGACTCTCTATGAGGCGGAACATCGGCGCATACTCATACTTCTGGTCGAGATGCATGGCAAGCATCTCGCTCTTCAGCTTCTGATAGTCGGCCTCCACATACTTCTTCTCGCGCATCTGATAGCCCGAGAAGTAGGTAGTGAGAGCGTTGTGATACAGATTCTGTATGCGTGTGTATATAGCCTCCTGCACCTTCTTGTCGAAGCGGTCGTGATTAGCCACCATGAAGCGGGCACGGTCGTTGTCAAGATTGAGAGTGTAGCGTGTGAAGAGGAAGGCGTTGTCGGCGCTGAGTCGCTTCTTGTCGGAGAGGCTGTTGAAGTAGTCGTCAATCACCTTGAAGCCCTCTGCCTCCTTACGCTGCTCCATAAGATAAAGCGCATAGTTGTTGATGAGGTCGGGGGTGCGCTTGCCCTCGGCATACAACTGCTTCATACGCTCTGGCGAATGGTCGGGATTGAGCCCCGACTCTATCTTGGCTATGAAATCGTCGGGAGGCATCGAGCCGCTTGCAGTCATGAGCTGCTTGCCTTGAGCGTCTATCACATAATATGTAGGATAAGCCTTTACTCCATATTTCTTTGCCAACTCAACGCCTTCCTTCTCGGCGTTGAGTTTCAAGCACACGAAACGTGCATTCATAAAGTCGCCCACACTCTTCTGTGGGAACACCTCGCGCGACATTCGCTTGCATGGTCCGCACCAGTCGGTATAGAAGTCGATGAATACGTGTTTCTTCTCTTTCTTGGCTGCCTGCAGCGCTTCGTCGAACGATATGTGGCGGAAGTCGGTCTGTGCTGCGGCAGGCAATGTGCAAAGCCCGATGAGCAGGCTTGCCATTAGTTTTGCTGTGTTCATATTCTGTTATAGATTCTTGTTTGTATGGTTTAGTCAGAGCAGTTGCGATATTCCACCTTCACCACCTTCAGGTTGGTCTTCCAAGGATAGTTCTTTGTGGCATACTCCTTCTCGTTAATCTTAAGTTCGTTGGGGCTGTCCTCCATCTCGTATTTGTATACGATGCCCTTCTCTGCGTCCGACCATGTGGCTACGATGATGTCGTCAGGATTGTCGTCGGAGTGGACATCGAACGCCATGTAGGTAATCTCGCCATCGAAGGTCTTAAGCTTCTGCGCCTTGTTCGAATTGTAGTTGTAAGCCCAGAGGTCGTGACCTACCGAGTAGAGTATCACGTACTGATTAGAGTAGAAGGCATAGTGGCTTGCCTTGGTGAAGTCGGTGGCTACGCTGAGGTCGATGTTCTTTGACATCATCTTCACGAATTGATAGGCACTGGCGGCACGGAATATGTATACATAGTACTTGCCGTCGGCATCGTTCATCAAGGCATACGAGGCACCGTTGTTACCCTTGCCATTCTCGCCGTATACAAGGTCGCGCACGGGGGTATACTCGGTCTGGTCAAGCCAGAAGGCACCCTCCTTAGTATCGGTGATTGATGCCAAATTGGTATTGGCGCTGTAGGTGTTGGCAAGTTTTACAAACTTGTGGTTGGTGCGGTCGAATAAGTACACTGTACTTGTATAGCTCGAGTTGTCGGGATAGAATCCGTAAGGCGCAATATCTACAAGTTTGTCATCGCCCTGCACATAACAGTTGGCAGGGTTGCCATAGCTCTCGCCCTGATAGAGCGAACCAAAGAACATGGCTTGGTCTGTCAGGACATAACGCGATGATGTCGAGCGCATAATGTTGCCGGAGCCATAGGCGTGTGGCCATATGTCAAGCACCTTCAACGGCTTTTGGATGGTGCTGATAGTAGGCCATGACATATCGTTGAAGTTGACATCAGCAAACCCTATCTTCGACTCTGATGAAGAATGAGTGAGCGGATAAGAGTTGTCGTCTGTTACAGCATAAAGATACTCCAAATTGGCCTTTTCGGCACCTCTTTGTGTACATCCCGTAAAGAATAGATTCTTGGCATGCTTGATGCCATGGGTGTTTTCAAACATATCGGCAATGACGGTTGTGTCTCGATTTTCAAGCATACTGACAAAGTCGATGCCTACTGTGCCATCCTCCTTGTCGCCATACAGATAGAATCCACGTACGTAAGGACTAATGACGTTAAGATGGCAGTTTTTCTCGTAGATCAGCTTTGTTGCCTTGTCGGTGGCACGGAAATAGATGCTGTAAGAACCCGGACTTATATTCGTGAGCGGATAAGACAGGTCTTTCTCGTTACTAATCACCGTGTGAGAGTGCTGCGTACCACCAATGTCCTTGGCACACAAATACCACATATAGTCGAAACTGTTCTGGTCGTCGCCCGAGAGTGTACCGGTCACCTTGACAGGTATCTCAAGTGTCTCTACATCAGCCACCTTGTAGTAGCTGTCTTCAATACCTTCTATCTTGGCCTCATTAACATCGCTCATGTTGTTGTTGCCCTCATCGTCGACACACGACGTGAAAGCCAACAAACCAAGCATGTATAGTAAACAATATTTCTTTTTCATATTATTTGTCATTTTCATGTGTCTTTAGATAATCTTCTGGTTTGGTGAATGGGGTCCATGCATCCTTGCCATACTTGCCGCTCTGCACAGCCATCACCCACATCATAGTACCGTCTTTATCAATTACAGGGTCCTTGGCACGTGCACGACGCACCAGTTCTTCAGCTACCTGCTGACCGATGGCTGTGGCACGTGCCGATGGCATCTTCTCGCGTGTATAGTCAAAGATCGTTGTGCCCGAAATCTCCATCATATACTTGTACTTGACATCGGAGAACTTACCAAACAATCCACCTCCGGCATCAGAACCCATCCATCCTTCGGGCTGGATGAGCACATCGTCGACAAACATGTTGTGGAAGCGGGCGTTGGGATTGTAGTTGAACTCTACCTTAGGCTGTGAAGCATCATAAGGTCCGGGATAGTCCAGATAATTCTCGAACATAGTGTGGAAATATTCGTTAGGGATAATCTGGAGCTGGAACTTGAGCGTATCGTTGCTCAAACGCTCGGTGCGATAGAACGTAACGTCGACAAATGTGCTTGTCTCGCCAGCCTTGATGGTATACTCAGGCTTCAGCGGCTCGTATTCTATACCCTCCTGAAGGTCGGTACTGTCCTTGGTTACTATCACCTGGAAGGCACGGTCGAAATCCTTGGCAGCTCCTGTTGCCGAAATCTTGACGGCAATGGTGGTATCATTGGAAAGAATATTGCCGAATGTCACCTCCGAATAGTTCCAGTGTGCCCAAAGGTCGGGCTCTATCCACGATGCACCACGACGCACATCGAAATACAGACAGTCCTTGCCCTCATAGTCCATCAGCTCCTTCTCGCAACTGGTGAGAGAGAAGAGAGCCACGGCAAGCATCAGTATTGAATATATTTTCTTCTTCATTGTTTGTCCTCCTTATTTAGAAACTAAGCGTTTGTTGGCCTCAACCTCAGGCAATGGCCATACGTATCTGTTAACATCCATCTTGTACTGACCCTCAAGCGGCTTGTCCTCAGGATTCCAGTAAGAGCCTTCCTGTCCGAACTCGGTGCCCGACATCATCTGCTTCATAGCCTTGCGCTTGTAGAAGAAGTACATCTGGCCCTCGCCTATCTCCTCACGCATAAACTCGCGATAGATATAATCCTGGACAGCGTCGTCGCCCTGACCGTCCTTGAGTTCGAGCTTGACACAGTTGCGTGCCGTACGGATGTCATTGATGTATCCCAATGCTTCCTCGTTGGTCTTGGCACACTCGGCAGCAATGAGGTAAACCTCGCTGAGACGCATGAGCGGAATCATATAGCGGAACGACGATGCCTGCACGTCCTTATACTTATTGAAGCACAGAATGTCTTCCTTCTTGTCTTCCTCGCCTTCCTTGTCGCTCTTCACCTTAATGGTCTCTACCGACCACTGGTTGTTGCGGCGAAGGTCGCCGAAGTCGTCGTAGAAATAGGTGAGCTTCGAGAAGAGGTTGCCGTCCTCCATAGACGAGCCCTTGAATACAAGCATACTGTTGACCTCGCCCTTCGAACTGAACATTCCGTCGTATAGGGTCTTGCGGCTCTGATTGTAGAGCGAGAATATCACTTCTGACGAGAATACAAGATCGGGATTGCTTGTACTGGTCACAGCGTTCTTCTTTGTCCATGGGAATACGCCCTCCTCCTTATTGAGCTTGATGATAGAGGTAGCCTCGTTGTAAGCATTCTCCTTGTCGCCAAGCCACAGATAGAGGCGAGCCTTAAGTGCCTTAACAGCATAGTAGTTGAAGCGGAAGTTGCGATAGCGGAATGCTGTCTTGTCGTTAGGATCGTCAGAGTCGCCGTTCATCACACCATCCTTGCGTATACGGTCGTCCTTAAGCAACTCCTCTGCTTCACTGAGGTCGCGCATAATCTTCGCTGCTACGTCCTTGGCAGAAAGCAACGGCTGTATCTCTTTCGACGTTGTCTCCTGATAAGGCATTACAATGGTATTCTCAGTTTCTGCCGAATATATCGGACCATAGAGACGCAGCAGGTCGAAATGGAAGAAAGCACGCAAAGCCAACGCCTCGCCCTTGACATACGGACGATAGAGCTTGGAGAGCTTTGAATCGGAATCGTCACAGTGGCTGAGCAACGTGTTGATGTTGGCTATGTACAGATAGAGCGATGTCCATACCGAATTGGACGTGCTCTTGAATCCTGCCTGGTCGTACTTGAATGCGGCTGAATTGTAGAATGAATGGTTGGAGTTGGCCTCTACATTATAATATTGTGCCATGACGTCGAGCATTCCCATTGAGAGTGTAGAGCCATATGTCTCATTCATCTTTGAATAGATGCCGTTGAGTGCCGACATGTAGCCCTCGTCGTTCTCAAACAGCAAGCCTTCCATGATTGAGTCTTCGGTGTCTACTTGCAACCAGTCGTTGCACGATGTTGTCGTAGCGCAGATGGCAAGCGACAAAAGACCGAGTTTTACTATCTTAAAAATTTTCATAGTTGTCTGAATTAGAGATTAGAAACGAAGTCCGATGGAAGCCGAAACGCTTCTTGAGAACGGATAGTCAAGACCGCGCTCTTCCTTGATGGTAGAGAGACGGAATATGTTGTTGGTGTACAAGCGGCAGTAGAACGATGACAGACCTACAATCTTGAGCCACTGCGATGTGGTGTCCTCATAGCCAAGCGAGATGCTGGTACACTGTAGCGTGTTCTCTGTAGCGATGAAGCGGGTTGACATGTTGGTTGTCGAGGTGTCGTTGATGCGCTTGAACTTAGCACGGTCGCCCGGCTTCTGCCAACGGTCGTGCAAAGCACGGCGGTCCTGATTGTACTTTATAGCTTCGTCGCTGATGTTCTCTACCTTCGACAGCAGTGTGCTGAGCGTTGTCTGTCCGCCAATGCGATACTGGAAGTTCATGCCCAATGAGAATCCCTTCCAACGTACTGTTGTGCCGAAGTTGCCCTGTGCGTCAGGTGTTGTATCGCCAACCTTCACTTCCTGATTGGAATCCCACTTGTACGAATACGAACCGTCCTTGTAGAGGAATATCTCATTACCGCTCATCGGGTCGATACCGAGCGAGCGTACTGCCCACAATGCTGTTGTGCTGGCTCCGTCGTAGTAGCGTATGAGCGACTGCGAGGCACGACCGTCAGCATTGAGCTTCTCAAGTGTGTTGCCGATGTTGTAGTACTTGGTTGTGGTGTGCAGCATATTGGCTGTCAAACGCCATATGAAGTCCTTGCGCTTGATGACATCGAGACCTACGGTTATGGTGAAGCTACGGTTGTCGGTTGCACCGATGTTCATAGGTATAGACGATACACCTGTAGATGTAGGCTGCTCTACCGAGATGAGTTCAGGGTCGGACTTGCGGATGTTGTAGTCGAGCGTGAGCGACAGACGATTGTTGAACATAAGTGCGTTCAAACCGAAGTTGTGTGTCTGCGTGCGCTTCCACTTCAAGTCGTTGTTACCCCACTTCGAAACCATGGCTGCAAGACCGAACGGGTTGGGATAACTGGTGTAGTAATTGTAAACATTGTTGGCAAGCTTGGCGTCGACATTCTGGTTGCCTGGATTACCGAATGTATAACGCAACTTGAGGTTGCTGACATACTTGTTGCGCTTGAAGAAGTGCTCGTTGTGGATGTTCCATGCCACACCTACCGAGTAGGTGGTAGAGAACGGATTGTTGATGCCATACACCGAAGCACCGTCTGAACGCACGTTGAAGTCGAGCAGATAGCGCATGTCGTAGGCGTAGTTGCCGTTGAAATAGAAGCTGGCTGAACGTGTCTTGGTAATCGATGACGACGGACGACTGTTCTCGGCATAGCCGTTAGAGAAGTTTGGGTTCCAGAACTTGTCGCTGATGTAGCCACGTGTAGTGTTGGATGCGCTTGTAGCATTGCGCTCTGACAGCTGTGCACCGCCTACGAGGTTGTAGGTGTGACGTCCGGTCATACCGCCATAGCTTGCTATAAAGCTGCCGTCCCAACTTGTATTGTTGTTGTCGGAGCGTGTGTAGTTGCCACGGTTCACCTCCTCGGTTGCTGCAAACGAAGTGTCGTAAGGCGAGCGGAACACTTCAGATTTGCCACGCGATGTGGTAAATCCTAAACGTGCATTAAGACGCAGGGCGGGTATCGGACGATACTCGACATTGAAGTTGTTGTTGAACTGGAGTTCGTCGCCACGGTTGAAGCTCTTCTGCTGATAGTTCCACAACGGGTTGTATACATACTGTGTACCGTTGATGGTCTCGTAACTTTCGAGCACCTTATATACTTCGCCATCGGCATCACGCTTAGAATAATAAGGGTTGGCCTGTGCAAACTGGCTGAACGACACGACGTTGTTGTCGGTCTTGGTATAGTAAATATTTGTCTGGTTGCTGAAGTTGAATTTGTCGATACGATAAGAAAGGTCTACCGAACCATCGATGTTCTGGCGGTCAGAGTTCTTCATCACACCACCATTGTCACGATAGCGCATGGTCAGACCATAACGGAAGGCTGAATCACCGCCCTCGGCATTGAAGCTATGGTCGTGAGAGAATCCTGTCCGTAGCGGCTCACTCATCCAATAGGAATCGAGTCCTGCCACCACATTCTTGTACCTATTATAATATGTAGCACGGTTGAGGTCGTCAAGTATCTCGCCGTTCTCGTCAAGACGACCATAATAGCCTGAGAGTTTCTCAAACTGCAACTTCTCGCTGGCATTCATAAGATTGTAGTCGCTCAGGTCAGCCCAGCTCACGTTGTAGCTACCGTTGTAAGTGAAACGCAGCTTGCCTGCCTCTGGCTTCTTTGTCTCTACTACTACAACGCCGTTGGCTGCCTTCGAACCATAGATGGCTGTAGATGCGGCATCCTTAAGAATAGTGATGCTCTCAACACGGTCCATACTCATATCGGAGATGCGCTGGAGTGTTGTCTCAAAACCATCAAGAATGAAGAGCGGCTGGTCGGGATCGTTGCCGTATTTATCAGAGAGTCCGTTGATACTTGTAGTACCGTTGATGTTGATGTTCAGCCTGGCATTAGGGTCAGAACCTGCGAGATTGTTCTCCATGATGACAAACGAAGGATCGAGTGCTGAAAGGCTCTGCAGCACGTTCTGGTTGCCTATAGCCTTGAGTTCTTCCTTGCGATAGGACGCTGCCGAACCGGTGAAGCTCTCCTTCTTGCGCGAATAGATACCCGTAACAACTGTCTCACCGATAGCGTTGGCATCAGCCTGGAGACGTATGACATTCTTCTTGCCGGTAGACATGCGCATCTTCTGCTGCTTCATTCCCACATACGAGAACGTAAGTGTGGTTTCGCCCGCAGGCAACATGACGCGGAATTCACCGGTCTGGTCAGTCAATGTCAAGGTTTTGCCGTGCTTGTCCTTAACGCTAACGCCAAGTAGCGGCTGGTCCTCATCGTCTATTACAACGCCTCGATACATCTGCCCCTTAGCTGTGGTGGCAGATTGAGGCGTACCATTAACATTTTGGGCTTGCGCATTTACCCCCCCCATTTGGAATAAGGAAGCTATGGCACATCCCAAAACAAGATTTCGCATACCTACGGATTCAAGAATTCTTCCGCAGGATACACCCAAAGTGTTTGTCTTCATGCATTCATCCATATTAAGTGATTATGTTTCAAAAATTCAACTTTAAGCTCGTAATACTATCGTTTTAGCAATATTTGTCAAAAAGTTCTTTACAATAGTTACTGAATGCAAAGATACAAAAACATCATAAATAACAAAAGAAATGCTAAAAAAAAGTCTATAAAAATTTACGATTTATCAATTATAGGTTCATTTTAATGTGCTTATATCAACCAAAAGAGGCGGACTGCATCACTGCACCCCGCCCCCACAATAATTAATTAGAGAGTTATAAAAAATTAAGTTCAATAGAAAAATCTATTGCTGTAGCCGTTGCTACATTTTTTTCATTATCTTCATGCCTTCCTCTACAGCCTTCATGTTGAGAGGAATGAGGCCATGATGGCGCTCAGGCAGAGTCTTGAACAAAGCCTTGTTCAATCCGTCGGTGCTGACGATGGGGCACACCTTGAGCAGTCCGCCCAGCACAATCATGTTGAACACCTTCGAATTCTTCAGTTCGGCAGCCTTGTCCATGGCATCGATACGATATACATTGATATCCTTACGTGTCGGCGGATTGATGATGCCGAAACCGTCGTAGATAAGTATACCGCCCGGCTTAACCTTAGGCTCGAACTTGTCGAGTGAAGGCTGGTTGAGCACAATAGCCACATCGTAATGGCTGAGAATTGGCGATGAAATACGTTCGTCGCTGACGATGACTGTGACATTAGCCGTTCCGCCTCGCTGTTCGGGGCCGTAAGCTGGCATCCATGTCACTTCCTTATCCTCCATAAGTCCGGAGTAGGCAAGTATCTTGCCCATTGAGAGCACGCCCTGTCCTCCGAAACCTGATATGATTATTTCTGCTTTCATAGGTTTGTCGTGTCTTTTAAGTCGCCCTTGGGATACTGCTTAAACATATTCTCCTCCATCCACTTGTTGGCCTGGACCGGTGTGAGCTTCCATCCACTGTTGCATGTAGCAACGATTTCGACAAGCGATGATCCACTGCCCTGCATAGAAGCGGTGAATGCCTTCTTGATGGCAGCCTTGGCCTTGCGTATAGAGGCTACATTCTCAACACTCTGACGCGATACATAGCATGTGCCGGGCAGCTGGGCTGCTATCTCAGAGAGATTGAGCGGCCATCCGTGCAGACGCGGATCGCGACCATAAGGACATGTCGATGTCTTCTGACCGATAAGAGTTGTAGGAGCCATCTGACCGCCGGTCATACCATATATGGCATTGTTGATGAATATCATGGCAATGTGCTCGCCACGGTTGAGTGCGTGAATGCTCTCTGCCGTACCTATACAAGCCATGTCACCGTCGCCCTGATAGGTGAACACGAGGCGGTCAGGCCACAAACGCTTGATAGCTGTGGCACAAGCGGGAGCACGTCCGTGTGCAGCTTCCTGCCAGTCGATGTCGATATAATTGTATGCAAACACTGCACAACCAACGGGGCTTACGCCAATCGTCTTGTCCTGCATGCCCATTTCCTCAATTACTTCGGCTACGAGTTTGTGTACCATGCCGTGTGAGCAACCGGCGCAATAGTGCATATGGTTTTCGTTGAGAAGATCTGGCTTCTTGTATACCAGGTTCTCGGGTGATACTATATCGTTCATACCAATTTCTCCTTTAATACTTTTACCATTTCTTCTGGCTCGGGCACGATGCCACCGAGTCGTCCGTAATGCTCTACAGGTACCTTGCCATTAACCGCCAGACGTACATCGTCAATCATCTGTCCGGCATTTATCTCGGCTACAAGTACGCCTTTCACCTTAGCTGCTGCAGCTGCTATCTCGTTTGTCGGGAACGGCCACAGCGTGATAGGACGGAACAGTCCTACCTTGATGCCTTCGGCACGTGCCATCTCAATGGCCTTCTCGGCTATACGCGCTGCGCTACCGAATGCCACAATCATATATTCGGCATCGTCCATGAACTTGGTTTCGTAGCGAACCTCGTTCTCACGTATCTTGCGATACTTCTCCTGCAGGTGCAGGTTGCGCTGCTCCATAACCTCCGATTTCAGTTCGAGCGAAGTGATTACGTTGGGTTTGCGACCCTTTGAGCGTCCTGTCGTTGCCCATGGGCACTCGCGCAGAATCTCCTCTTCGGTGCGACGGGGCTTGATAGGCGGCAATACCACCTTCTCCATCATCTGTCCGATTACACCGTCACTAAGAATCATAGCCGGTGTACGATATTTAAAGGCAAGTGTAAAGGCGAGGTCAACAAAGTCTGCCATCTCCTGCACCGAGTTCGGAGCAAGCACAATGACGTAGTAGTCGCCATTGCCGCCACCACGTGTAGCCTGGAAATAGTCACTCTGCGATGGCTGGATGGTTCCCAATCCGGGACCTCCGCGCTGTACATTTACTATAAGTCCGGGAACTTCAGCGCCTGCCATGTAGGAAATGCCTTCCTGCATGAGCGACACACCAGGACTTGACGACGAGGTCATTACCTTCTTCCCGGCACCACCACCACCATAAACCATGTTGATTGATGCCACCTCACTCTCAGCCTGTACCACAACCATACCGGTTGTTTCCCACGGCTTGAGTTCGGCAAGCGTTTCAATGACTTCAGTCTGCGGTGTAATAGGATAGCCGAAATAGCCATCTACACCACAACGAATGGCAGCGTGGGCAAGAGCCTCGTTGCCTTTCATAAGTTTTACTTCCTGTTCTGCCATAGCGATTAGTCCTCCATTTTTTTTCTGTAAACTGTTATACATCCGTCAGGACATACAATACCGCACGACGCGCATCCGATACATTCGTCCGGAAGCACTGCCTCAGCATAGCGATAGCCATGTACGTTGACGGCTTTCGCTGACAGGGCAATCACATTTTTTGGGCAAGCCACCACGCAAAGGGAGCACCCTTTGCACCGGTCGGTATTGACCACGATGACACCTTTAATTTTTCCCATAATTTTTCGTTTTGTTTTAGGGTGTGTAGTTTATTTGATTAAGGGTTATACATGTCTTTGCAACGATAAGCAAGTATGTCGTCAAGCATCTGTTTGGCTTCAACGGCTGGCGAATCGGGGTCGAGTGCTATCGCTTCAAGATAGCAGTCGAGAGCATGCTTCCAGTCGCCCTTGCGTCTATGCTCATTACCGAGCTTGTAATAATCCTCTGCTGTCATATTTTACTAAGGTTGAGATGGTGTTATGTTGAGATGGTGTGATTTGATGTTGTGGGTGTTATGGGGTGTTATGGTGTTATGGTGTTATGGTGTTATGTTGAGACGGTGTGATTTGTCCTGCTTCTGCAAGACAACACCTCAACATCATCAAACTACACCATCTCAACATAACAACACAACAACTACACGAGCGCCGCCTGCAGCGTATTCTTCATGAGCGAGCAAATCGTCATCGGACCTACGCCACCTGGCACTGGTGTTATGTATGAACACTTGGGTGCAACCTCATCGAATTTCACGTCACCATTAAGACGGTAGCCACTCTTGCGTGTAGCATCTGGCACACGGGTTGTGCCAACGTCGATGACTACAGCTCCTGGCTTCACCATATCTGCCGTTACGAAGTCGGGACGACCGATGGCAGCGATGATGATGTCTGCCTCAAGACATTCGTGCTTGATGTCCTTGGTGTGCGAATGGCACACAGTGACGGTGCAATCGCCATACTGCTTCTGCATCATAAGCTGTGCCATAGGCTTGCCTACGATATTGCTGCGACCCAATACTACGCACTTCTTGCCTGCTGTCTCGATGCCGTAACGCTTTAGCAGCGTCACGATACCAAGCGGTGTGGCAGAAATGAAGCACGGCAGTCCGATAGCCATACGACCCACATTGATAGGATGGAATCCATCGACATCCTTGCGATAGTCAATAGCTTCTATTATCTTCTGTTCGTCAATGTGGCGCGGCAGCGGCAACTGCACGATGAATCCGTCTACGTCGGCATCGCGGTTGAGTCTGTCGACACAAGCCAGCAGCTCTTCTTCGGTGACATCATCCTCATATCGGATGAGTGTCGACTTGAAGCCACACTTCTCACAAGCCAGAACCTTGTTCTTGACGTATGTCTCCGAACCTCCGTCGTGGCCTACGAGCACGGCAGCCAGATGTGGCTGCTTGCCTCCTTTAGCCATTATGGCCTTCACTTCTTCTGCTATTTCAGCCTTAATGGCTTCGGCAGTTGCTTTTCCGTCTATCAGTTGCATATTGTTATGTTTTAAAACTTAGGCATTCCGGGCATTCCCTTCATCTTACCCATCATTCCAGCCATCTTTGCCATATTGGTTCCGGTGACGAGCTTCATCATCTTGCGTGTCTGGTCAAACTGCTTGATGAGTCGGTTCACCTCCTGGATGTTGGTTCCGCTACCCTTTGCTATACGCATACGGCGGCTCTGATTGAGGATTTCAGGATTAGAGCGTTCCTTCGGAGTCATACTCTTGATGATTGCTTCAATACCCTTGAATGCGTTGTCGTCGATATCGACATCCTTGATGGCCTTGCCCACACCAGGAATCATCGAAGCGAGATCCTTGAGGTTGCCCATCTTCTTTATCTGCTCAATCTGTCCGAGGAAGTCGTTGAAGTCGAACTTGTTCTTCTGAATCTTCTTCTGAAGGCGGCGTGCCTCCTCCTCGTCAAACTGCTCTTGAGCGCGCTCTACAAGACTAACGATGTCGCCCATGCCGAGTATACGGTCAGCCATACGAGCTGGGTGGAATACGTCAATAGCCTCCATCTTCTCGCCTGTACCGACAAACTTGATAGGCTTTGTCACTACAGTACGTATTGAGAGGGCTGCACCACCACGTGTGTCACCGTCGAGCTTGGTGAGCACTACGCCGTCGAAGTCGAGACGGTCGTTGAACTCCTTGGCTGTGTTGACAGCGTCCTGACCGGTCATTGAGTCGACTACAAAGAGTGTCTCGTCAGGATTGATGGCATTCTTGAGATTTGAAATCTCGTTCATCATCTCCTCATCGACAGCCAGACGACCCGCAGTATCGACAATCACTACATCGTAGCTCTTTGCCTTTGCCTCGCGCAAAGCGTTGTTGGCAATAGTGATAACGTCCTTGTTGTCTGGCTCGGAATATACCGGTACGCCAACCTGCTCGCCTACCACCTTGAGCTGGTCGATAGCAGCCGGACGATAAACGTCGCAGGCTACGAGCAATGGCTTCTTGTGCTGCTTTGTCTTGAGCATATTGGCAAGCTTGCCCGAGAATGTTGTCTTACCCGAACCCTGCAAACCGCTCATAAGTATGATAGCGGGGCGACTGGTAAGGTGCAGTTCGGCAGCCTCGCCACCCATAAGGTCGGCAAGCTCGTCGTGCACAATCTTCACCATAAGCTGGCTCGGCTTCACGGCTGTGAGCACGTTCATGCCCATCGCCTTCTTCTTCACCGTGTCGGTAAATGTCTTCGCTACCTTGTAGTTGACGTCGGCATCGAGCAATGCGCGTCTTACGTCTTTAAGTGTTTCTGCAACGTTTATCTCGGTGATTTTTCCCTCACCTTTGAGTATCTTAAAACTGCGTTCCAGTCTGTCGCTTAAATTTTCGAACATATATGTTTTCTTTTCTTTTTGGTTTTATTAAATCATCTGTGCCAGCCGTCAAAGCCGCGCTGATTATATGCAAGTATGGCACACACCAGTCACTCTCATATATTATGTACAAAAGTAAACAAAAAATAACGAGCAATGCAAAGAACGGTATGCGTTTTAATTTATTTTAAAATACTTTTTGCCAAATATGCGCACAAATATATGGTTTGTGCACTTAAAGTAGGTATTGCAACAAGCGTGCATATAATTGCAACAAGCATATATATATAATGTACGCGTACTTATTTCAAGTATATCTCATTTAGCTCGGTAGCCACCAGTTCCTCGCCCACAAGATTTGCCAGCACCACCGGCAACACCTCACGCGGACATTCTATTTGTTGCAGTTCGGTGACATGGTGGCGCTTGCGGTCGGCAAGCAGCGCCATTATCTGCTGTCGCGCCTTTTGTTCGGGCGCATCAGTGCTCTTGCTCTTATGACTCAGGCATACGTCGCATCGCTCACAGTCATGGCTGTCGGTCTCGCCAAAGTAGCCGAGCAACTGACGACTGCGGCACACGCTGTCGTTAGTGGCATAATCTATCATGGAATGTATGCGCGCTTCAAACTGCTCGCGGCGATCCTCGTACACCTCACGCGGAATCACAAGGTCTTCAGCCAAGACACGGTCTCTGACGTAGGTGACAAGCGGCACGGAGCGTTGCGGAATGAAGTGCAGTATATGTCGTTTGCTCAGACTCTTGAGTATGAGGTAAACCTGCTGCGGAGTGAGTCCGGTGAGCTGCGCCAATCGGCTCTCCTCTATATACCGATAGTCGATGAAGAGTCCGCTATACTCGCGCAATGCGGCTGTGATGACGGCTTCCTCGTTGGGACTTGTAGAATAGAGCTGATACAACTGGTCGCGCTCAAGTATGAACTTCATGCGTGTACGCGAGTCGGGCTCGGTTTCGTACTCGATGTATCCGGCACGTGCCAGTATGCGCAGAGCAGAATTGGCGATGGTAGGGAAATGCTTGAACGTGCGGCAGAAGCGGTCGAGGTCGAGTGCAAAGGTATGCCCTGCCCCATTGTCGGCAGCCACTTGCAGGAAGTAAGCCAGATGGTCGTAGACATTGCAGATGGTCTGTCGGTCGGGAAATTCCTCAAGCACCCGCTTGTCAAGGCGCAAGCGGTCGCTGTCGTTATACAACAGTACGGCATAAGCACGCTCACCGTCACGTCCGGCACGGCCCGCTTCCTGAAAGTAGGCTTCTATGGAATTCGGACAGTCCACGTGTATTACTATGCGCACGTCGGGCTTGTCGATGCCCATACCGAAGGCATTGGTAGCCACCATGACACGCTTCTCGTCGTCGTGCCATTGCTGCTGGCGCAGGTCCTTGACGGCATGTTCCAGTCCGGCATGATAGTATGTGGCGCTGATGTCGTTCTGTTCTATCAGTTCGCTTATCTCCTTGGTGCGTCGGCGGCTGCGTGCATACACTATGGCGCTGCCGCGTGTCGACTTGAGGATATGAATCAGTTCCTCGTCCTTGTTGCCTGTGTTGCGCACCACATACGTCAGATTCTTGCGCTCAAAGCTCATGCGGAACACGTTCTTCTCGCCGAATCCGAGTCTGTCCTGTATGTCGTCTATCACCTGCGGAGTTGCCGTGGCGGTGAGAGCAAGCACCGGCACACCGGGCTTCAGCGCTCGTATGTCGGCTATCTTAAGATAAGAGGGGCGGAAGTCGTAGCCCCATTGCGATATGCAGTGTGCCTCGTCGACGGTGATGAAGCTCACCTTCATGTGTTCGAGTTTGGCTCTGAACAGTTCGGTGCCTATACGTTCGGGCGATACATACAGCAGTTTGGTGTCACCAAGTATGCAGTTGTCGAGTGCGCCCAATATCTCGCGGCGGCTCATTCCCGAATATATGGCTGCGGCAATGATGCCACGACGGCGCAGGTTCTGCACCTGGTCTTTCATCAATGCGATAAGCGGTGTCACGACAATGCACGTTCCTTCCATGGCAAGTGCCGGAACCTGAAACGTAAGCGACTTGCCTCCACCCGTAGGCATAAGTCCAAGTGTGTCCTTACGCTGCATTATGCTGTTGATGATGTCACCCTGAATGCCACGAAAAGCAGGATAGCCCCAGTATTTGTGGAGAATGGAGGAAAGCCCACAAAGCCCTACCCCCGGCCCCTCCCCCGTAGGGAGGGGAGTGATATGTTCGGTTACGCTCACATCGGAAGCGTCGGACGTTGGCATTATAGGGTCTTTTATATCTGTTTCCATCAATCAACAAAAAAACACAACAAAAACGACCGAAAGTGCAGTAAGTTTGTACCTTGCTTTTTTGTGCAATTCTGATATTTTAGAATCAGGAACGACGAGGTAAA
>OQVT01000813.1_pt1 | contig 18668 bp, 13 predicted proteins | sample 1691561 | NCBI WGS metagenome assembly OQVT01 (sample SAMN03418260, study PRJEB22391) | human gut metagenome | biome: human-gut; feature: organic feature; material: feces | host: Homo sapiens | place: Tanzania | collected 2013-01 | reverse complement strand
AAATATCTCCCGGATACCAGGTCTTGCCGGCCCTGAATTCTGTTACGTAATATTTGCTGCATTCAGGCGAAGTATTAACGCTGACATTGAAGTCCACGACTCCACCCTTAGGAATGTAACCCACTGGAATAGAAAACAATACAGTTCCATCCTCCTGCACCTTCAGATCTGTAGAATCAGACGGGGCATCAGATGAAAGCACATACTTTATAGGCAAAGTACTGACGTCCGCCGTCTTAGGCGCACAACAATGAAAAGTAGTAGTTACCAATGCCGCAAGAACGGCCACAGAAATAATTCGTTTCATATTCTATACGTTTTTCTCCCAAATATAAACCTTGTCACCCCGGCGAAGACGCACCGGAATCTTGCCATCAGCATTGACCTTAACCTCAGCGGCAGCCTGGGATGCGGAGCCTTCGCTTGCAGGATTCAGCTCGACCTCGCCATCGCGGACGCCGGCATTCTCCGGGACGATCGCAACTGAGCAACGGACGCCCTTGCCAGCCTTTTCAGCAGGCTTGAGCGCCACACGCAAGTCATTAACCTTAAACTCGATAACGCCAGTGGTCGCACCGACAGCCATACACTTGTCACCCAACTTGAGCGTCTGCGATTCGACGGCGATTTCAGCCACGCCGATACGGTCGAACCAGTTCGTAACCTTGCCGCAGTAGACCTTTTTCAGAGTCGCCTGGCTGCCGTAGACACTGCTCCATTCGCCGAGTTTTGCACACGCTGAAGAACATGCCGAGGAGCACGCCTATGCCGAAGGACACGGCGGCAACACGCGCCACTGTCCACGCTGTGGAGCACCCGTGGAAGAGGGCATGCGTTTCTGCGAGGAATGTGGTTGCGCCGTAGACGAGAGCCAATGTCCCCACTGCCATCAGACCATACCGCCAGGCATGGCCCTATGTCCCCACTGCGGCAGACCTGTAAACCTGTCACGCTGCTCGTTCTGTGGAGCTGCCAAGGACCCCGACGAGCCGTTCTGCTCCGAGTGTGGCAACCCCACACAAGGCATAGTGTGTCCCATCTGCGGAACGCTCAACTATCGAAGCTTCTGCCGTCAATGCAACCACCCGCTCAACGAGAGGGCGCTGCAAGCGGTGATGGATGCACATAACGACCCGCGCATGCAGGAGGTGCAGCAGCTGGCTGAACAGCTGGAAGAGATGGAGACGCTCATCCACCAAGCTCACGAGTTGGCTAAGGAAGCGTCCGACGACAGCGCCGACGGCGTCAACGGCAACATCGGTGATGCCGCTCCCGACACAGGCGAGAGCCTGACAGAGGCCGACCGCAAACTGCTTGACAACTATAGGTCGCTCTATGCCGAGCTGGGCATCAACTACACCCACAAGCCATCGCCCGCTCCCAAACCATCACCCGGCAACGGCGCCACGGCAGCACGGCAAACCGTTGCCGAACGCCAGAAGCAGCTGCTCCACGGCGCCACGCTGCAAGAGAAGATGGAAGAGTTTAAGCGTAAGATGGAGGAGATGAAAGCCAAGATGAACGCCATGCAACCCGACCCGTCTGCCACCCCCGAGACACAACGCGACTTTATCTGCGCCCGCAAGGTGACGGTGAAGAGTATGTCGAAAAACGTGTGGATATGCAACTGGTGCCATTGTCAACACAACGACCCGTCCGAGTGTTATCGCGAAGACCTTGGCGGCGAGTGGACCTACAGCTACCGATATCATGATGTCGAGATCATTTCTTGACGGCAACGATAGCGAAACAAGAGCTTGCTTCAAGAACTTGCAACGGCAAGATTGTGAAACAAGAGCTTGCTGAACATTACAAAAAAAGAAGAAGAAAAATGAACTGTCCAATCTGCAATAAACCCAACCGACCGACAGCACGCTTCTGCAAGTGGTGCGGAAAACCGATGGCTGCGGCGGCGCAACAACAAGGAGCTGCCACCACGCAACAGCAGGGAGCAACCGCTACACAACAGCAGGGAGCAACCGCTGCACAACAGCAGGGAGCGGCGGCTGCACAACAGGCAGGGGCTACACAAGCTTCAGCCCCTTTGTCGGCGGCCATCGGCTTCGACATGCTCATAGGCAAGGACGAGGTGAAACGTAGCCTCATCGATGTGGTGAGCAAAGCAAAGTCGATGAGCGCACGCTGCAAACGCTTCAACCTGAACCAGAGGATGAACCTCAGTTTCGTCATCACCGGCGACTCAGGCACAGGCAAGCTAACGGTTGCCAAGGCGCTGACCAGCGAGCTGTTCAAGGCGCAGCTCACCTCGTCGCCAGAGCCGAAGATCATAACTCCCGTCGACTATAAAGACTTCATAAAAAACATAGACAAGCAAGAGAGTGCGCTCGGCAACTCGGTCATCGTGGTTCAAGATGCCCATAAGCTCGTGAGCGACGGCGTGTCTAAAAAGGTTGAGGAGATTGACAGTCTGCTCAAGTATGTGCGCATGTGGCGCGAAGACCCCACGAAGCCCATCGTGGTGCTGCTCGGACTGGAGTTTCTCAAAAACTTCTTTGAGAAGAACCCCGCCACGGCTGCCGACCTCGACTATTTCTACCACCTGCCCACCCTCACCACCGACAACCAGCTCGACATAGCGACCTACATTCTCTACACAAAATACAGGTTGCAGCTGTCGCTCGACGCGTCAGAAAAGCTGAAACGCATCTTCGTCAACGACAAGCGCAACCCATCTGACGACCAGCGCCCGCAGGGCCACAACGCAGCGGCAAGAGCATACGCCATAGACCTTAAGGTGTGTCAGCAGAACATGCCGTCAAGCTTGGTGGGACCAGAGTTTGTGGAAGGCAAGGAGTTTGTGCCGAAGACCTATGACGAGGTGATGGCAGAGTTTGACAAGTTTGTGGGCATCGACGAGGTTAAGAAGGCGGTCAGCGACATTGCACGCTTCGTTGAGGAACAGCGGCTGACCAAGGGCAGCAACGCAAAGATAAAGCTCGACAACCACTTCCAGTTTCTCGGCAACCCAGGCACAGGCAAGACCACGATGGCACGCCTCTTTGCCGAAGCGCTCAACGCCCTCGGCATTCTATCCTCAGGACAGCTGATAGAGGCGAGCCGCAAGGATCTTGTATCCAACTTTGTGGGCGACACGCCGAAGCTTGTGAACAAGAAGTTTGATGAAGCCATGGGCGGCGTGCTCTTCATTGACGAGGCCTACTCGCTCATGACCTCTGAGAACGACAAGGCAGGACAAGAGGCTGTGAACGAGATAATCACCTGCTCTGAGAACCTGCGCGGCAAGGTGGTGGTCATTCTTGCAGGCTACACAAAGGAGATGGGTGAGTTTATGCAGAGCAACTCGGGCCTGGCATCGCGCTTCGACAAGATTGTCAACTTCCCCGACTACACAGGCGAGCAGCTTGCCGACATCTTCCGCTCCATGGTCAAACACTCTGAAGACGGCTACACCCTGTCAGATGACGCCGAGGAGCACATCAACACGTTCTTCGACCGCATGTACCAAAGTCGCGTGCGCAACTTCGGCAACGCGCGCGAGGTGCGCACAGCCTTCAACAACGCTGTAAAGGCACACACGGCACGCATATCGGTGGAGCGGGCGGCAGGCACGCTGCAACCAGGCACGGAGAAGATCATAACATGGGCCGACATCGACGGCGACGAGTCGAAGAAAGTGCAGAGCGTGGACGACGTGCTGGCGTCGCTCGACGACATTATAGGCATGGACAGCGTCAAGGACCAGCTGATGGCGATAGCCAAGAAGGTGCGCAACGACCGGCGACGGGCCGAGCTGGGACTGAGCAAGACCTCGCTGACCAACCTGCACATAGCCATCACAGGCAACCCCGGCACGGGCAAGACGATGGTGGCCAAACGCCTCGGACAAGTGCTCAAAGCCATGGGCGTGCTCACGAAAGGCCATGTGGTGGAGCGCGAACGGAAGTCGTTGCTCGACAGCTATGCCAACTCGGCAGCCATCAACATGGACAAGGCGGTGGACGAAGCCATCGGCGGCATTCTGTTCATTGACGAAGCCTACAACCTCATACCTGCCGACACACCGGGAACGAAAGACAAGGACGGCACAGCGGCGGTGGAGGCACTCATGACACGCATGTCTAATGACGCGGGCAAGTTTGTGACCGTCATTGCGGGCTACAAGACAGAGATCGACGAGTTCATTGCCAACGCCAACCCCGGACTGGCACGCCGCTTCACGCACCGCATACACATACCCGACTATTCTGCCAACGACCTCATAGCCATCTATAAACAACAGGTCAAGAAGGCGGGCTTTCATCTCACACCCGATGCCGATACCTTGCTTGAGAAAAAGGTGGAGGAGATGGTTACCTCAAAGACGAAAAACTTTGGCAACGCGGGAACGATCATAAAGCTCTTCTCGGAGACCATGGAACGGCAGTCGAACCGTCTGCCATACGATGCCACGGAGGAGCAGCTCATGACGATAGAGGCTGCCGACATTCCTTATTCGGCACCTAAGAAGCTTGACATCAAAGAGTGTATGAAAGAGCTTGACCAGCTGATCGGTCTGGCATCGGTGAAAGAAGCCGTGCACGAGCTGGCCGACACGCTTGAGGTGGAACGTATGCGTGCTCAGGCAACTGGCGAGAGGGCACAGATAAACCTCGACCACTATCTCTTTGTGGGCAACCCCGGCACGGGCAAAACGACCGTGGCACGAATAATGGGCAACATCTTCTATTCGCTCGGACTGCTGCCTTCAAACAAGGTGGTGGAGGTGACATCGAAGGATCTCATCGCGCCCTTTGTGGGACAGACGGCACCCAAGACCGAACAACAGATAGACCGTGCGCTCGGTGGCATTTTCTTCATTGACGAGGCCTACTCGCTAAACGACGGCTCCAACGGGTTTGGAAAAGATGCCATGCCCGTGTTGCTGACCAAGCTGCTCGACTATAAGAACCGCATGGTGAGCATCGCTGCCGGCTACCCGCGAGAGATGAGACAATGGATAAACACCAACTCGGGACTGGAGTCGCGCTACACCCGCACCATCCAGTTTGAAGATTACACGGGCGAGGAGCTGGCACAAATTTTCCGACTTAAGGTTAAAGGAAAGGGCTTGAAGCTCACGCCCGATGCCGATGCCGAGATGGTGAAATATTTCAACACGCTGGTCTACAACAAGGGGGCAAACTTTGCCAACGCACGCGAGGCAAACAACTACTTTGACCGCGTCAAGCTGAACCAAGGCCGTCGTCTGCGCCGCGTGTCTCCTCTGCCAGGCTTCAACCGCGATGACCTCTTCGTGTTTGTGGCCGATGACATGATTGTCGATTAGGGCGATTTACTTGCACAACTTAAAACAAAAAAGACGAAATGAGCAAATGTTATAAATGTGGGGCCGACATCGATAGCGACAGCCTGTTCTGCGACCAGTGCGGAGCCGAACAGTATGTATGCCCCAAATGTCACATCATAGGGAAAGGCCCCAACAAACGTTGCGGCATGTGCGGCTCGCCGCTTGTGCCTGCAACAGGACAGCAAGGCAACAACAGCACACAACAACAAGGGGCAGCGCAGCAACAAGGGGCAGCGCAGCCTTTTGCGGGGGCGGCGCAACCTTTTGCTGGAGCAACGCAGCAACAAGGAGCGGCGCAGCAACAAGGGGCAACACGCATGGCGAGCTATCTGGTGTGCCAGGCAGAGCAGGTGTCGATACCTCTTATGAACGGTGCGGTCATAGGCCGCACGGCAGGCGATTATGCCAACATTCTCGGCAAGTGTATCTACATATCGGGCATGCACGCCCGTCTGACGCAAAACGGCTCGGTATGGCACATCACCGACCTCGGCTCGCGCAACGGCACAAAGGTGAACGGTATGGCGTGTCAACCGAACGTGCCTATGGCGTTCAAGACGGGTGACACCATAAAGCTCGGCGCGTTCTACGATTTCAGAGCAGAATAAACATCTATAAAAAAACGACAATTATGAAGATCAGATATGAAGCGGTGAGCAATGTGGGACTGGTGCGCACAAACAATGAAGACATGGCTCTCGTGTTTGGCGAATACATACGCGACAACAACATTGCCTTTGCCTTCGACCTCACACCCCAAATGCCCTTCACAGCCATTGTAGCCGATGGTATGGGCGGCATGAACGGCGGAGAGGTGGCATCGCAGATGGCAACGGCAGCGTTCAACAGTTTTGCGGAGAGCCTGACACCAGGCATGAGTCCCGATGAGGTGGTGATGGCGCTGAAGCAGTGGACGCGTCTGTGTGACCGGTCCATCGTGGAGCGAGGACAGCAAGACCCGTCGCTCTTGCGGATGGGAACAACGCTTACCGGTCTGCTTGCCTTCAACAACACGCTTTTTGTCCTGAACATTGGCGACAGCCGCACCTACCGTCTGCGCTACGACATCTTCAAACAGCTCACCGAAGACCATTCGGAACGTCAACGCACAGGCGACCAATCGGTGCCTGCAAACCTTATCTACAACGCCCTTGGCACAGGCACGGCCTTTATTGACGTCAAGGTCATGCAGCTCGTCGAGGGCGACCGCTATGTGGTGTGCTCCGATGGACTGAGCGACATGGTGAGCGACGAAGCCATTGAGCAGATGTTGCGCAACGGCGACAACGCACGCCAGTATGTGCAGGCGGCTCTGCAAGGAGGAGGGCGCGACAACGTGACGGTCATTGTGCTGGATGTGGAAAAAGATTAAAAAACAGACCTAACAGAAAAGACAGAAATAAAAAGAAAAAAGAAATAGACAGAAAAACAGAAATAAAAAGAAAAAACAGCCCTGCAAAGAACAAACGTCAAGGTCTTGCTTTTCGCGGACCTATGACGTTTGTCCCTTGCAGGGCGATCTTTATTTATGAGCCGCTCCTGTTACAGAGCTGTTCTTACTTACCCACAACAATTTTCTGCACAAGAGCGCCACCGTCGGCTGTCTTGACAGACATGATGTAAAGACCGGCAGGAACAGCAGAAAGGCCTACCTCAAGATGAGCAGAGCCATTGCCTGCACCGCCCATAACCACCTGGCCACGAACGTTTGTGAGCGTCCATGTCTTAACAGCGGCGGCAGCATCTATTGTGGCTACGCCACCGCTTACAAGGATCTTGCCCTCGGCAGCCTTCACGTCACCAATGCCCGTTGCAGAAGCAACGATTGACAGGTTGTCGATGCGAAGGCTGGCATACGTCGACTTGGTAAAGCCGTGCAAGCCGATATAGAAGACGCCGTTGGCAGGAACATCGAAGTTGGCTGTGAACTTGTTGTCCCATCCATTAACCTTAACCTCTTCGTGACGGTCTATCTCTACCTGGTAAGAAGAGAGGTCGTCCTGACGTTGGCCAAGCATGACCTCCCAGCTATGAGTGTCGATGCTTCCACCGTTGGCGTAGTAAGTCAGCGTGTAGGTGCCCTTAGTGAAGCTGATACCAGGCGACACGAGCCATGCATCGACAGGAGTAGATTTTCCACCCGTCTTAAACTGTGCATACTTGCCATCCAAAGCCGAATAATTGCTGGTGATAGACCAACCATAATAAGAGGAAGGGTTGCCTATAGCTGTCCAGAACAGTCCGTCCTGATTGTCCTCAAAGCCTGTGCTGTAAGGAATGGAATAAGTCTTAGCATAAACCACTGTTTCGCTTCTTGCGCCAAGGCCCACGACACCACCGCTAACGGCCTCGATGACGTAGGTGTAGGTTCCTGCATCGGGAAGCACATCGGTGTAGGTTGTTTCGGCCTGATTCTCTGACACGCGAACATAATCGCCGGTGCCCAGGTCGACACGGTAAACGTTGTAGACGATGTTGTCGTAGTCGGTCCACTTGCCGTTGACCGTGGCTGTGGGCTTGCTCCAAGAGATTGTCACCTTATTGTCATCACGCTGGGTGGTGATGTTTGTCACGCCCTTCAGCTGGTCATAGCCTGCAAACACGTTGACCGTGGCAGGGGTGCCGGGAGCCTTGTCGTTGACAGCTACCACCTCATAGTTGCTGAAACCGTTGGCCGACTCGGCATCGACATAAGATGTGGCGGTGCCTGGCAGCACGGCGATGGGCTCAGAGGTGCCAAGACGATACACCCGTACCTCCTTGATGGTTGTGGCGTTGCCCGCAGCATCGGTTGTGGGGAGGGTCCATGTGAGCGTCACCTTGTTGTGCTCAACAGCATCGTTGACAGCCGTGAGGCCGGTCACGGCGTTGGGGAACGACTTGTCGAGGTCGCGAGGGACGTAGAGACCAGATATCTGGTAGTCGCCACCAATGGTGCCTTGCTTTACAGGAACGCCCGTGGTAGGGTCAATGGTTGTGAGCCAACCATAGTCGGGGGTCTTCTGAGCCCAATAGAGCACGCCGTCGGTGCCAAACGTCATCGACTGGAACTGGTTGTTGGTGGCCAGCGAGTGGCGCTCACCCACCTGTGTGGCTTTGCCCGTAAACTTGTCGAGCTTGAAGAAATAACGATATTCGGACATGGCATAAAGGTTGCCGTTGTTGTCGGCAGCGAGCGTGATCAAGGTGTTGTTCACCAATCGGTTGTAGCCATCTTTTGCTTGTGGGATATCTGGTGAGCCTACGCGTGTGAGCTTGCCTGTGGCCAGGTCAACGATGCACAGGCTTGTGGCACCTGTTGTCTCTTTTGTGGACACGGCATCCTCGGCAAGAGCATACATGGTGTTGGTGGTATAATCGTAAGCCATGTCGAGAACACGCTGCTCGCTGGAGCGGTTCACAGACGACACGCTCTTGAACGTTGTGGCATCGTAGACCTCAAAGGCAGAACTGCTGTAGCCTCCAAAGTCGGTGTCCCAGTCGACGGTGTAAGCATAAATCTTACCGTCGAGATATTCGGCAGCGCACACCATGGGTGTCCATATAGACACGGTTTTAAGATAATCGACCTTGGTTAGGTCGGAGGTGTTAAACTTCACAAATCCATACTTCTGCGTGTCTGCATTAACACCTACCCCGAGCACAAAGCCATAAAGGGTCTGTCCCTCACCTGCTTCTTGGGCGAAGGAGGGCACCAACGCAAACAAAGCCATCAACGTGGCAACGATTTTTGTGTAAAAATTTGTCATAGACAGTTTGTGTATGGCTCATTTTGGGTTTGGTCATCGTCCTTGTCGAGCCATGTTTACAAAGACGAGAGTTTTTTTGCATGTTTGTTCTAACAGATTATCACAAATATTTGCTTTAAATCAACAAATTCAAGCAATAATTTTGCAAATATATACACTTTTCTTTTTACAAACAAATTTTAATAACAATTTATTGAAAATAAAGCCGTTTATTTTTCAAAAACAGCATGTTGGGCTTGAAAAGCGTTTAAGAATGCGTTGATCATTGCTTGTTTGCAATAAAAAAATTTATTAACTTTGCAAAAAAGGGAAGAGACACAACAACGGTTTCTCATGCTGCATGTCTGTGAGCATGCGGAAACACAAAAACATAAAAGTTATGAGAATAGTTCAAAGTTCGTTTTTTCGCGCTCTATGCGCCGTGATCATTGGTGCCCTGCTGATAAAATATCGCGAGCAGACGGTAACATGGATGACCATCGTCATTGGTGTGATGTTTTTCTTGTCGGGGGTGGTGTCGTGCGCCGCTTACCTTAGTGCGCGTAGCCGTGAAGACATGCCACAGGTGTTTGATGCCCAAGGCCGTCAGCTCACAGGCATGAAACCCCATTTCCCCATCGTGGGCATAGGCAGTCTTGTGCTCGGTCTCATCCTTGCCCTCATGCCCGCCACGTTCATCACCTGGCTCATGTATATCCTTGCTGCAATCCTCATCCTTGGAGCCATAAACCAGTTTGTCAGCCTTGCATCCATCTCGCGTGTTGTGCGCGTGGGCTTCTATTTTTGGATTATGCCGTCCATCATCATGCTCATAGGCATCATTGCCGTTGTTTATCCGTCGGCCATTGCCTCTGCCCCGCTGTTTGTCATCGGTTGGTGCATGGTGCTCTATGGCGTTGTGGAGATTATAAACAACCTTAAGATCAACGGCATACGCCGACAGATGGCTAAGGCTGCGAAGAAGGCGGAAGAAGCCGGTCAAGACAATGCCGACGCAACAAAGAAGGTGGAGCAGAAGGCTGACAAGGCCAAGAAAGAGCAAGACGGCAAAGACGAGGAAGAAAAGAAAGGCGAGGCCCCAAAAGACGAGGCCAAGAAAGAATAGCCAAGAAAGAACAAGAAGGCTCGTCGCAACGATTGGTTAAACAACGTTTTTGAAACGGTTGTCTGAAACGACAATGAAAGACAATGGAGGCAATTCTTTATGCGTTAAATAAAAACAGGAACGCAGTCAAAGAATTGTCTCCATTGTCTCTTTTTGCCTATAGTTACTCGTTAGGCACGATGCCCTCGATATATTTGCAGAGCATGCTGATGCCCTTGACATTCTCGCCGCCTTGTGGAATGATGATGTCGGCATAGCGCTTTGTGGGCTCTATAAACTGCTCGTGCATGGGCTTGAGCACCTCAAGGTAACGGTTAACGACCATAGACACGGTTCGACCGCGGTCAATGGTGTCGCGCTGAATGTTGCGGATGAGACGTTCGTCAGAGTCGCAGTCGACAAAGATTTTAAGATCCATCATCTCACGCAGCTTCTTGTTGAGCAGCGTCATGATGCCCTCAACGATGATTACGGGCTTCGGCTCCACATGTATGGTCTCGGGCAAGCGATTGCAGAGAAGATAAGAATAGGTGGGCTGCTCTATAGCCTCGCCGTTGCGCAGGGCGTTGATCTGCTTGATGAGCAGTTTCCAGTCGAACGCATCGGGATGGTCAAAGTTGATGGCATGACGCTCCTCATCGGTCATGTGTGAGGTGTCGTTATAGTAAGAGTCGAGAGGCACGACGGCCACATAATGTGGCGGCAGGGCCTCAACAATTTTCTTTACCACTGTGGTCTTGCCAGAGCCTGTGCCTCCGGCAATGCCTATTATCGTTATGTTGTTTTCGTTCATATCGTGTGTAGAAAAACTTGAAAAAAATGTTATGCTTGTTCTGTTTGCCCTATGACCTTCTTAAACATCACGTCATAAAACTCGGCTTTGCGCTCCACCTTCATGGGATAGGCTCTTGAGCTGCTGGGCATGCGCCACAAGCGCAAAGAGCGCTGTTCGAAAGAGAAGGTCACGAACCCTCCGACCTTGAGCTGTTCGGCGATGCCGAAACACAGGCAGAGCACATCTGTGGCCTTCTGTCCTGTGGTCACGATGTCAGTGAGCTGCGGAAGCTTGCGCACCATGCCTTGCAGGTCGGTGGGCTGAACAACCTCCAGGTCTTTGTCGGAAGCCGTGTTCTTGAGGCGTCTGACAGCGGTGGCTGTGTCGTAAAGACCGATGCCGCAGGTTGTCAGAAAGGCTTTTATGGGCTCGAGACAAAACGATTTGGCGGTGGTGTCGACAAAGCGGAACTTGTCGTTGAAGAAGCACAAGCCGAAGATGCGCCACATGTCGTTCGTGAAGTTGGGATAATAGAACCGCATGGACCATCGCTTCTCTGACGGAGGAAAGCTGCCGAGCATGAGCAAGCGGCACCCTTCGGGCAAGAACGGCTCAAAAGGATGGGTCTCCACGGGTTGAGAAGAGACGCCATCCTGTTGTGAAGAGACCGTGGTCTGTCGCTTCACGCTGCTCATTTCTGCTCCTTCAAGAGATAGAGCACAACGGGCAAGTGGTCAGAGAAGCCGTTGAGCCACACGCCACCGGCTGTTGTGCGCTTAGGCGTGCCTTTATATTTTCCTTCGTTCTGGATGAGGTAAGGACGCATAAAGATGTGGTGCTTCCAGAACTTAAGTGTAGAATAGTCTTTCTGGCCCTTCTTGTTAAGCAGGTTGGGAGTCATCACGATCTGGTCGAAGAGGTTCCAAGAGCCACCATAGGCCAAGGTGCCACGTCCCTCCTTTGCAAGGATGTTATACCATGGGTTGTACATGTTGTCAGGGCCCACCTGATCGATTTCGGGCTTGCACGACAGACAGTCGGTCATGCTCTTGTTGGTGGGGTCGTCGTTCATATCGCCCATGACCATGACCTTGCAGTTGGGGTCATCGCGCAAGAGCGAGTCTTTAACGGCCTTTACCTGTGTGCCTGCAATCTCACGATAGTGTGACGATGCTCCGCGGCTGGGCCAGTGGCACACCACGACGGTGAGGTGCTCGCCTGCCATCGTGCCGCTCACGGTGAGGAAGCCACGGGTGGCGCGTGCTGAATCTTTGGGCAGGTCGTAAACATAAGGCACAAGCTTCACATCGCGCACGCTGAAGAGCGCTGGGTTGTAGAGCAAAGCACAGTCGATGCCTCGCTTGTCGGGTCCCTCAACATGACAATACTTGTAGCCGCGTGCTGCAAGCTCGGGCTGTGCTACAAGAGCATCGAGCACCTTGTTGTTCTCTACCTCGCTAAGACCGATAACAGCGCAACCAACGCCCGGCAACACATCGGTGCCGAGGTCGGCAAGAGCACGGGCCATGTTGTGCAACTTGTTCTTATATTTCAAGCCGTTCCAGCGATAAGAGCCTGTAGGCAGGAAAGCATAGTCGTTTTTGCCTTCATCGTGGCATGTGTCAAACAGGTTCTCCTGGTTGTAGAAAGCTACACCGTAAGCAGAGAACTTTTTCTGCGCATAGCTGCCTTGCACGATAAGCAGCAACAAGGCAAGCACCGATAAAAATTTCTTCATAAGATTGTTTCTTGTTATTTTTATGATTTTTATTTTTGTTTATTTCAAAATTTGTTTATTTCCGATTTTGTTATTTCTGATTTTGCTGTTCTGATTTCCACATTATTAATGTGGTTTCCGCAGTTTTGGATGCAAAAAATAAAAACTTTATGCATTAAGAATGCAAATATCGGCAATTATTTTGAAATAACAGCAAAAATGTCGTTTTTTTCACATTATCGCAACATCAACACCACCCAATCTTCTCTCACATATTTAAAAATTATACAAAAGAGGAACAATATTTGCCAAAAAGTCGTTTTAAGCGTGCAAAAACTCTTGTAGCTCACATTTAATTAAAAATTAATATAAAAAAACTTTCGTCATTAAAAATAAATTTGTTACTTTGCATTTTTGGAAAAATGCCCAAAGGTAGGAACTACATAACCCTGAAGGTAAATTAGAAAAATCATCAATCTAAGTAAAATGCAAAATAAGCTTAAATTAGCCGTGATAGCCCTCTGCTACGCGCCGGCAGTGTTTGCACAGACCGATTCTTTAGCAACACAGCCAACGACAATAAGCGAGTCGGCTTTCACCTTAACAGAAGCACAGCTTGGTGAAGATGAGGACATGTCACAGAGCGTGACCATCATCAACTCAAGCAGCAACATCTACGCGAACGAAGTGGGTTACCTCTTCTCGCCCGTGCGCTTCCGCTATCGCGCTTTCGACCAGAAGTTCAACGACGTCTACATTAACGGCGTGCCGATGAACGACATGGAGAGCGGACAGTTCCGATTCACAACCATCGGTGGCCTTAACCAACAGACACGCAACGTCGAGTTTGCACTGCCTTTTGAGAGCAACAATTTTGCCATGACAGGCATGGGAGGCTCCAACAACTACAATTTCCGTCCAGGAAGCATGCCCGTGGGGCAGCGCATTTCGCTGCTCGGCGCTAACCGCGCATACACCCTTCGCGGCATGTACACCATCAACACCGGACTGAACGACAAGGGATGGGCCTTTGCCGGCAACCTGACATACCGTTGGGCAAACAAGGGTTATGTGGAAGGAACATTCTACAACGCCCTGTCTTACTTCCTCGGTGTGCAGAAGGTCTTTGGCGACGGACAGCACTCGCTCTCGCTCTCTACATGGGGTAACCCCACAGAGCGCTCATCGCAGGGTCCTGCCACTGACGAGGTCTACTGGCTCGCCAACGACAAATATTATAACCCCTATTGGGGCTACCAGAACGGCAAGAAGCGCAACTCGCGTGTGATCAACGACTTCTCGCCCAGCGCCATCATGACTTGGGACTGGAACATCAACGACAAGTCGAAGCTCACAACATCGCTCTTCGGACGCTACAGCATGTACAAGAGCACCAAGCTCAACTATAACAACGCCGACAACCCACAGCCCAACTACTGGAAGAACCTGCCCAGCAGCTACTATGACGTGTGGTATAACGACATGGAGTCGTACATCACCGACCAGGCTTACAACGACTGGAAAGACTCATACAACTACTGGAGAGCATCAAAGGCTAACCGCCAGATCAACTGGGACCGCCTGTATGCTTCAAACCAGAACATCAACGCTACCGGCAAGGATGCCATGTACTATGTGGAGGCTAAGCACAACAACAACCTCACGGTGTCTTTGGCTTCAACCTACAACCATCAGATCGACGCGAAGAAGAGCTTCAACCTCGGTTTCGTGGCTGCCACAAACAAAGGCATGCACTACGTCACAATGGAGGACCTGCTCGGCGCAAACACTTTCCATAACATAAACACCTACGCCATAAGCGACATTTACAATGCCCACTCGGACGAGGTGCAGTATGACCTGCGCAACAGAAACGCTGTGGTGAAAGAGGGCGACCGCTTCCGCTACGACTATAACCTGCTCGTGAACACAGGCAAGGTGTGGGGTAGCTACACCGAAGACTTCGGCAACCTCCACTACACCGTGGCCGGTCGTCTGGGCTACACCAACATGCAGCGCGACGGCAAGATGCAGAACGGTCTTGCGGCCAACAACTCATACGGCAAGAGCAAGCACGCAGAGTTTGTTGACGGCGGTCTGAAGTTTGGCTCTACGCTCAACATGGGACACGGCAACACGCTCATCTTCGGCATTGGCTATGAGCACCGCGCACCACAGGCACGCAACGCATTCATGGCTCCTGAGATCAACAACAACTTCGTGCGTAACCTCAAGAACGAACGCGTGTTCAGCACAGAGCTGGGCTACCAGTATGAGAACGCATGGATGCACCTCAACCTCAACGCCTATTACAGCCGTCTGGACAACGTGACCGACTGGCAGAACTTCTATCATGACGACATCAACTCGTTCGAGTATGTGTCGCTTACTGACATGAAGAAAGAATATTATGGCGTGGAGGCAGGCGTTAAGTTTAAGGTGACAAGCGCCTTCGACGTTAAGCTGCTCGGTACAATAAGCGACGCCAAGATCATCAACAACGCCAAGCTGGCCTACATGGAGTCGGTGTCTGGCGCAATGCACGGCGACGACTACGGCACAGAGGGCGACACCAATACCAACTGGGACCGCATATATAATAAAGGTATGCGCGACAACGGCACACCGCTCACAGCTGCAAGCCTCGGCGTGAACTATCACCAGAACGGATGGTTCCTCAGCCTGAACTGCAACTATTATGACCGCATCTACCTTTCTTACTCGCCCAACTATCGTTATCGCAAGTCGATAGAGAATCGCAAGCAGATCATGAGTCAGCGCGGCATCGAGATTATGGACGAGAACAATGAACCTCGCGAGAGCGCACTCAGCCAGGCTAAGGGTCATGGTGGCTTCATGCTCGACGGTTCGATAGGACGCAGCATCTACCTGAAACACGGTTCGCTGTCTATCAACCTCAGCCTCACCAACATCCTCAACAACCGCAACATCGTGACCGGCGGCTTTGAACAGAGCCGAAGCGACTATTCTGGCGACAAGGACAACGTCAAGTCGCGTGCCTACGCATTCTCTAAGAACCCGTACAAGTTCTACGCATTTGGAACAAACGGTATGTTGAACCTCACCTATAAATTCTAAATTCAGAACATGATGAAAAGTGTAAAATACATTCAGATGATAATGATGGCCCTCGTTATGGGCCTCGGCTTGACGTCGTGTATGGATGACGACTGGAAGGCTCCCTCTGGCGACACTCCTGCTTATGGCAACAACACGCTGCAGGAGAAAAACGTTATCTCTATTGCTGAACTCAAAGAAAAGTATGGCATCACAAAGGACATGATTAACGACACCGTGCGCATTGATGACGGCATACAGATCAAGGGCGTTGTGACAGGCAACGATGCTGAGGGCAACATCTACAACGAGATTGCTCTTCAGGACGAGACCGGCGGCATCCTGGTGTGCATAGCACAGGGTGGCCTGTGCGGACAGATGCAGGTAGGCCAGGAGGTTCTCATCGACCTCGGCGGTCTCTACATCGGCGCTTACCGCTCACAGCCTCAGATAGGTGTGCCTTACACATCGACAAGCGCCAGCGGTGCAAAGTCTACTTACCCCAGCCGCATTGCTCGCGCCGAGTGGCAGACGCGCTTTAAGCTCATCGGCAAGCCCGACGCTACGAAGCTGGTGGCTAAGGAGTTTGACTATGAGAGCCTGAAAGGCAACGAAACAGAACTTTACAAGTATGCCGGCTGCCTTGTCAAGGCGACAGGCGTGGGCTTTGCCAAAGCTGACGGCAAGACCACATACGCTCCAAAGTCGGAGGGCGCAAGCACCGGCTATGGCGTGATGCGTGCCTTCAAGAACATGACAACAGGAAAAGACTACACCACCAACGAGTTTGGAGTGCGCACAAGCTGCTATTCCGATTTCGCTGCTGAGAAGTTGCCCGAAGGCAAGCTCACCGTAACAGGTATCCTGACATGCTACAAGTCGCAAACAAAATACAAAGCCACGGCGCAGATCTTGATGCGTCAGCAGTCGGACGTTCAGCAGATGGGCGAATAAGCCTTGCTGACGAAACGTCCATACACATTTCTTATTAAACAAAACACAAACAAGAAACAACAACATTTCGTATGAAAAAGATAATGTATTCGATGTTTGCCCTCATGATGGCAGCATTCACACTTACTGGTTGCGAGGACGTGCCCGCACCTTATGACATTCCCGAAGGCGGCGTAGGCGGTGGTGGCGAGACACCCCTGCCTGAAGGCACATACCTGGAGGCCGACTTCACAACAAGCCTCGGCAAGTTTAAGTCAGAATCGGCTGAAGGTGACGGATCAATAAAGTGGGACATCAACTACTCAAGCGCCTGCATCACTGGCTATGCCGACTGGGACGGATCTGGCACCAAGACCAACAAGGCCGGTGTGACCTTCCTCGTTAGCCCTGAGGTGGACCTCACAAAGGCTACAGAGGCTTATGTAGAGCTTAACCACGCCATGCGTTATGAGAACGGCGACATCAACACCAACAACTCGCTGCTCATCACAGACAATTATACCGGTGACGTAAAGACCACCGCCTGGACACAGATCAAATATCCCACAACAGGCCTCAACGGTGCACAGTTTGACTTCGTCACAAGCAAAGCAAACATCCCTGCCGAGTTTATGGGCAAGAAGGTGGTTGTGGCTCTGCGCCACACTTGCGCTGCCAAGTCGTCAACATGGGAGGTTAAGAAGCTGAGCGTTCTCGCTGGCAAGGTGGACGAGACAACCCCCGACACACCCGGCGCAGGCGAGGCTAAGGGTACAGGCACAAAGGCTGATCCATTCAACGTTGCTGGCGCCAACAAGTACATCAAAGATGGTGGCGATGCTACCGTTGAGGTGTACGTTAAGGGCAAGGTGTCTGAACTCAAAGAATATCGCGAAACCTTCGGTAGCATCAGCTACTACATCTCAGAGGATGGATCCAAGACAGACCAGTTCTTTGTTTATGGTGGAAACAATCTGGGCAACACGAAGTTTAAGAGCATTGACGAACTTAAGATCGGTGACGAAGTGGTTATATGCGGTAAACTCAAGAACTTTAACAACGTATATGAGTTCGACTCACGCAACTACATCGTATCGCTGAACGGCAAGACAAGTGGCGAAGAGAAGCCCGACACACCCGACACACCGACAGGAAAGAACCTCCTCACCAATGGTGACTGCGAGAAGTGGAACGGAACAGCGCCCGAATACTGGAAGTCGGCAAGCAAGGCTGGTAACGCAACTCTGACACAGAGCACAGACGCTCATTCTGGTTCATACTCTATCTCTGTAGGATTTAACAAAGACCAGAATAAGCGTATTGCATACAAAGAGATTAAGCTTAAGCCCGGAAAATATGTATTTTCATTCTATGCTAAGGCAACAACAGCAGACAAGTCGCAGTGTCGTCCTGGCTACGCTATTGTGAAGGAAGACGGTTCTATAGACCCATCGAGCGGCTACAAGTATGCTACTGGCTACACTGCTCTAAACAACACCACTTGGACATTAGTAAGCAATGAGTTCACTCTCACCGAGACCACAACAATTTGTCTTATAATGATGAACCCCAAGACCTCTAAATATGCTACAGCACAGAACATCCTCTTCGATGATGCTTCGCTCGTAACATCTGATGGTGGTTTTGCAGAATAAAAGAACAAATATTCTTATTACATAGAAAGAGGAACTCGCATGAGTTTCTCTTTCTTGTTTTACATATTCATAGCTTTTGCTTAAAAAAAATAGTAATAGCTAAAACACGACATTATCTTTATATCTTAAACAAAATTCAGATAAAAATTTTGCCATAAAGAAAATTATTTGTAACTTTGCAGCCACAAAGCGCATAGACGTTTTAAGACCTTTAACAAAGGTTGAAAATAAAGATTTTTAACAAACATCCAAATATAAAATTAAAATGAAAAAAGGTATTCATCCCGAAAACTATCGCCCCGTCGTATTCAAGGATATGTCCAACGG
>OQVT01000810.1_pt1 | contig 18689 bp, 10 predicted proteins | sample 1691561 | NCBI WGS metagenome assembly OQVT01 (sample SAMN03418260, study PRJEB22391) | human gut metagenome | biome: human-gut; feature: organic feature; material: feces | host: Homo sapiens | place: Tanzania | collected 2013-01 | reverse complement strand
TGGATGGATGGCAACGTAACCATCGAGTGCATCTTTATTTCTACAAGTAAATAAACAAGAAATACGCCCCAAATACGTTTCACCCTTCACAACTTGCAAATAACCAGCTATGTTACTGCAAGTTGGAAGGGTGAATTAAGTTTTTTCCTAAAACTGCTGCCAAGAAGACTAAAATCCCCATAAACTTTGCCAAACTCTGCAATATTTTTATTATCTTTGCATCCAAAATATACAAACGACTAGACAAATTGGAAAAAATGAGAATAAATAGATTTTTAATCACCCTTATCCTTTCACTTGTACTTGTTGATATGGCTGCATCAACAAGCATCAAGCATTTTACAGAAAGCGATGGCCTACCTCAAAGTCTCATCACTTGCGTAACTCAAGACAGCAAGGGATACATATGGATCAGTTCATGGAATGGACTGAGCCGCTACGACGGATACACCTTTTCTAATTTCAAGGCACGCAAAGGAGACAACTGTCCACTTATCACCAACCGCATCTTCTTTATTCGCGAAACGACAGGAGGAGACATCCTGTGCAAGTGTCCCAACGGATATTACCTGTTCAAGACCCATGAAAAGAAGTTTGTACTGCTAAAAGGCAAAAAGTCCGACAAGGGAGATCGTTTTCGCCCTACCACACAACAGAAAGCCGCAATCAATTCCCTGCCCGAATACGAGGGCGAGGAAACCCACATCTTATATAAAGACAGACAAGGAGGCTACTGGATATACACCCATCGAGGCCTAGACAGGCTCACATTCAAGAAGGAGAAAGTGGGGCCCGTAAAGTGTAAAGGTGATGGAGAAGAAGTAATACGCTCCATATTCCAGGACAAGGAAAAAAGAATCTTCATAGCCGACAAGAATGGTTTTGTCAGGATATATGCGCCAAAAGGTTCGCTTATAGGCTACCTGAAGAAAGATGGCAATATCTCGAAAACAAGAATGCCATTCGGCGCAAACGTATATTCCATGCTTCAAGACTCGCATGGCATTCTATGGCTAGGCACAAAGCCCAACGGACTTTTCAGACTAAAGGAAACAAACGGCGGTAATTTCTCAGTAAAGTCGTTTACCCAAAATACCAGCCGTTACAGCATAAACAGCAACAGCATATACGCCATCAAGGAAGACCGGCACGGCAGAATCCTACTGGGAACATTCAAGGGAGGTCTGAACATCATCAAGAATCCATGGAGCGAAAGCCCCAAGTTCATCAACTGCAACAATGATATTGAGCACTATCCCAGCCAGGCAAAATGCATACACGACATGCTTCTAAGCCCGAGCGGAACCTTGCTGCTTGCCACCAATGACGGTCTCTTCACCTGCAATATGGACAGGAATCCGCAAAAGATCCGTTTCCAGCAAAACAAGCGAATACCTTCCAATCCGGAATCCATAAGCAACAATGAAGTGATGGCGCTGCTACAATCAAGAAACGGAACGATATATGCAGCAACCTATGGCGGAGGCCTGAACATCATAGAAAAGGGAAAACTTCATGCAAACGACCTGAAATTTTCAACACTAACTACCGAAAACGGTATGATGTCTGACGTGATACTCAACATGTGCGAGGACGCACAAGGCATGATATGGCTCGTATCAGAACACTGCCTGATGAAATACAATCCCCAAAAGGAATCGTTCACCAACTATTCCGAGAGTCTTTTCAAGGGCGATTTCTCCTTCTCAGAAGCCAAGCCCCTGTATGTCTCAGAAAGCAAGACCCTGTTCTATGGTACCACGCAAGGCATATTGCCAATCAATGAACAGACGGTAAGAAAAAGTAATTTCAAGCCCAAGATCCTTTTTGATGCCCCTCCACACATAGAGCTATCACCTAAGGAGAAAAGCCTGAGCATTTCATTCGCAGCCATCGACCTCAACAAGAACGAGCCTATACAATATGCCTATATGCTTGAGGGCGTAGACAGCCGCTGGCTGTACACCACAGAGAACCGCATCAATCTCTCCAACATTCCGGCAGGAACATTCTGCCTGAAGATCAAATCGACTAACGGAGATGGAATCTGGTGCAACAATGAGGCATCCATAAGCATTCATCGCACCCCTTTCTTCAATGAACGTCCCGTAGCCTGGATGCTTTATGGAGGAGTGGTACTTATTACTTTGCTCCTTGCATTCAAACTGTATAGGTACATACGACGGCTGGAGAATGAAATCAAGACCCTAAAACTCTCTGCTGGCGATGGTGCCAGCAGCCCTTGTATTTGGGTTATGCTCTACGCTTATGCCCGTAAGCCATAGGCGATGGAGCAAATGATTTTCAGATTACCAACCTGGGTTTTGACCAATTTTCTCGTTAAGAGTTTTTTGTCCGCTTGGAATTGGGAACAAGTTGTACTTGCTGTCGTAAACACGTTCTTTACCGTTGTTCTTGCAGTTGATGTAACCATCAGCATCAACAGTAACTTGAGTCCAGTCGATATCACCTTTACCTACGAAGTTGCCTACGTAAGCACCACGGCATTGGTTAGGATACTTTTGAGTGTCGAGAAGTTGGAGTTGGTTCCAACGTTGGAGTGAATAGTAACGGTCGTTGTTGCAGTACATCATTTCCACACGGCGTTCGCGGCGAACTTCGAAGATGATGTTGCTCACACCCATGTTGTTAGCAGGGTCAGCTTCAGGAGCTGTAGTGAGGTGAGGCATCTTAACGCGGTCGCGGAGCTTGTTGATAGAAATGTCGAGGTCGTTTTGGGTAATGTTGCCAAGTTCTGCACATGCTTCTGCATAGTTGAGGTAGATTTCTGCCAACCAGAAGATAGGAGCGTCGGTGGTGTTAGTACCGATTGATTGACGGTCCTTGTTAGGCATTGCGTTGGTGTCGAACAGGAGCACACCGTAACCAGTTGAAGAGGTAGATTGTGAGCCACCGAAGCGAGCGTAACCGCAGCCAGGGAATTGAAGAATGCTGTCAACTTGAGCAGTCATACGTGGGTCGCGTTGCTTGAGCAAGTCAGCGATGTTGATGAAAGAAGCTTCACCGAAACCAGAATTGTCGTCAATCTTCACGAGCTTACCGTTTTCGCTCTTGTCGCAAGTGGTGGTTGCTTTTGGCTTACCATCGCGGAAGAGGTAGCTGTCGAACGCGTCTTTTGACATACCGTGCACCTGAGTAGAGCCGCAAGTGTAGTCCACTGTACCGTGGCCGAGCACGTTGTACACATAGTGCTTGTACATAATCATTTCAGGGTTGCCCTTGAGGTCGAGTTGGTCGAAGTTTGACTTGAAGTCAGCGTTGAGCTCATACTTGCCTGAATTCATAATTTCCAAACATGCGTTCTTACATTCATTGAGGTAAGTGTTGGCGCGAGCTTCGTCCTTCAACACATATTTGCTGTAAGTACCTTCAAACAAGCATACACGGCTCTTCATGGCAAGTGCTACATACTTGTTGTAAGCTACGCGAGAGTTTGCCTCTTGGCTGATGTTAGCGCAAGCGTAGTTGAGGTCTTCAAGCACCTTGTCCATCACAGTGTTGCGGTTCTGACGTTCACCGTAAAGGATGTCGGTATCGTTGGTGTCGAGCACCTTGTCAACCCAGTAGCAGTCGCCGTAGCTACGTACCAACTTGAAGTGTTGCCATGCGCGATAGAGGCGTGCGAGGCCTTCGTAGTTAGCCTTTGTAGCAGGAGTCATGTCGCTGATGCCAGGAAGTGCTGCAAGAAGCGTGTTGGCACGGCGAATTTCAACATAAGGGCTGTTCCAAGCACTGGCAGTAGCAGGAACGGCTGTGAAAGTCCAGTCGCCAATACCGGTGGTACCTTGGTCGTCGTTCAGGACATTGAAATAAAAGTCACCATAGCTACCGTCATTGCCATAGCCAGAGAACTCATTGTATGTGTAGTTGATGAAAAGCTGAACATTCTTCTCATTGGTGAAGAAATTCGTTTTCGTGAATTGATCGTATGGATCGGTGTCGAGCAAGTCGGAGCATGATGTGAACATCAATCCAGAAATCAATAATAAAGCTATTTTTTTCATATAACTATTATCCGTTTGAATGTTAGTAAATCAATGTATCTCTATTAATCATGCTTGATTACAAGTCGATTTGGATACCGAATGAGTAAGTACGCATAATTGGGTCAGTACGTCCCCATACGCCATTACCATAAGAACCAACACCGGTGTTGATTTCAGGGTCGAGGCCTGTACCGTTGTTGTGGTTGATGATGTCGAATGCATTAGCGATAGAAGCGTAAACGCGAACTCTGCTGAGGGTCACTTTCTTCACGAGGTCGGTTGGAAGGGTGTAACCTACAGTGATGTTCTTCATACGCAAGTATGCCATGTTCACCAAGTATTTGTCTTGTGGATAGAAGTTGTAGCGGCCGCCATTCAAGATTGAACCAGAAGCGTTGCCTTGACCAGCACCACCACCCCACATGCGTGGGAAGTCTTTGCTTTGGTCGATAACACCTGCTGCAAATTCAGCTTCTGTTATGTAGCTTGTCTGGTTAGAGTAGATAGCGTCTTCACCACGCATCATAGGCATTACGAATGCAGATTGAGTCCACATGTCGCGCTTGCCAACGCCTTGCATAAAGAGGTCGATGTCGAAGCCTTTCCATTCTGCGCCGAGGCGGAGAGAGTATTGATAGCGAGGAGTGAAGTTACCAATCTTCACGAGGTCGCCGTGCTTTTCTGGAGTACCTTCACCCCAGTCAATCTTACCACTGCCGTCAACGTCAACAAACTTGATGTCGCCAGGACCATATACGAAGCCACCGTTTTGGAGCTTGGTTTGGTCAGCTACGCCTTCCTTGTAAATCCAGTTACCCTTGTCGTCCTTGCCAGAGAAATCGCTGAAATCGAAGTAGCGGTCGGTCTTGAAGCCCCAGATTTCGCCGTATTCCTTGCCAGTGTAGTAACCGTTGATGAGGTTGTTGCTATCCCATTCAGTAACCTTAGTCTTATAGTCGCTGATGTTGAATGTGCCGTAGAAGTTCACATCACCGAATTTGTGACGATAGTCGATGGTGATTTCCCAACCGCGAGAGCGGAGCGAACCTTCGTTGCCGTAAGCAGCAGAAGTACCGAGCACGCTTGGAAGTTCCTTACCAGGAGCAAGCATGTCCTTAGTGTCGCGTTGGAACCAGTCGAGGTTCACATTAAGTTCGCCTTGGAGGAAGCCGAGGTCGAGACCAATGTTGGTGGTGTTGATAGTTTCCCAAGTAAGAGTTGAAGGAACCATCTTTGGCATACCGAAGTAGTCGTACCTAGAGTCACCTGTGCCAAGCCAGTTAACACCGTTGTTCACCTTGCTCATAGTTTCCAAGAACATATAGTTGCCTACCACTTGGTTACCGATTGAACCATAAGATGCACGGAGCTTACCATTTGACAACCAACTCTTGGTGCTTTCCATGAAAGCTTCTTCAGTGAAGCGCCAGCCAGCAGATGCTGATGGGAAGAATGCCCATTGGTCGTTCTCTGGGAATTGGCTTGAACCGTCGTAGCGGCCGTTAAGTTCGAGCAAGTAGCGACCCATGAAGTCGTAGTTGATACGAGCGAAGAAACCAGCAGAACCTGTGTGGGTGTGTTGGTGGCTGTAAGAGTACTCCTTATCGGTGAGTGAAAGCTCTGGGAGGTTGGTGTCAAGCATGTTCCAGCGCTCATAGTAGAGATACTCATAATCATCCTTATCCACGTTAGCACCAACGAGTACATTAAAGTTGTGAACATCGTTTAAGCTTTGAGCGAAGTTGAAGTAACCGTTAAACACCTGTTGAGTATAGTCTGAACGGCTCGACTCAATGAATGTGGTGGTGTTAAGAGTAGCGATCTGTGGATTCACACCCCAAGTGTTGAGGATGGTGCTTGGCAGACCGATACCTTTATATTTAGTGTGCTTCTTAACGAAGGTGTAGTCGGCATTGAAAGTCAAACCGTATTTGAAGTCAATCTTAGCAAATGCACCAAGACGCATGTTGTTGGTCTTTTGGTAAGCGTCGCCAGCGGTTTTGCGGAAACCGATGAGCTGACGGCCGTCATATTGCTTGCCATCTTCGTCGGTGATGTAGCCGTAAGGGCCAAAGAATGAACCCCAGCGCCATACATATTGGTAAGAACCTTGACCCTGAACGTAAGGATAGTCGAACGAACGGTCGTCGTAGTTGGTGCGCACACCCACTTGCAACCAGTCGGTAGCTTGAGTAGATATGTTAGCGGCTACGTGATAGTTCTTAATCTTGTCAGGATTGAAGTTCATCAAGTTCTGGCGTTGGTTGTAGTTAGCACTAATGTAGAAGTTGGTCTTACCAGAAACACCAGAAATTGAGAGGCTGTGGTTCTGTGATGGAGCGGCGTTGTTGAAAATGATACCTGGAACGTCCCAGTTAGCATAGTAGCCATATTGGTCATAGTCGTCGCCGAACACCATTTCGCGGTAACCGCTCTTAGTGTCGCCATGCTTCTTAATCCAGTTGTTCATACCGGTCTGGAATTGTTCGCTGTCGAGATACATACCAAACAATTCACAAGCATTACCCTTGCGGCGGTTAGCGTCGATGAGGGCTTGAACCTGAGTAGGAACGTTAGGATATTCTGGAGTGCAGGTTGCCTGGCTCCAAGCAAAGTTGTTCTTGTAAGAAATCTTCACACGGTCTTGTTGCTTACCAGTCTTGGTGGTAACCAAAATCACACCGAAAGCAGCGCGAGTACCGTAGATAGAGCTTGATGCAGCATCCTTGAGCACTGAAATGCTTTCAATGTCGTCGCTGTTGATGAACGAGAGGTTGTCAACAGGCACACCGTCCACGATGTAGAGAGGAGATGATACACCACTGTTTGAGAGGGTACCAATACCACGAATCACAACGCTAGCGTCATCGCTGATGCTACCGCTGGAGTTAAGAATTGTCAAACCAGGCACTGCACCTTGGAGGGCTTTTGCCACGTCGGTTTCACTTTTTGAGCTGAGGTTTTTGCTCACGTCCACACTGGTAACAGCACCAGTAAGGTTGGCTTTGCGTTGTTGGCCATAACCAACCACTACCACTTCGTCGAGCAGGGCCTTGTCTTCACCGAGGACCACGCGGCCAGCTTCTGAAGCTTTCAGTGTCACAGTCTTAAAGCCTACTGAGCTAATTTTCAACTTAGCATTTTTATCAGCTTTTACGCTGAACATACCGTTCAAGTCTGTAGCGGCACCACGCATAGTTCCAACTACCTGAACGCTTGCACCGATAATGGGTTCACCATTCTCGTCAACAACGGTACCTTTCACATGTCCGGACTCAGCCGTGACAGCTTGTGGAACAGGGGTTGCAAATGAGGGGGCCACATTTGCACACGCAAGGAAAAGAGCGCCAACGAGGGCAATCTGTTTTTTCATACGCTTGTAGTTTTTGTTAATGATTTTAGTTTATTAAAAAATTGATTATTTTGAATTATAGTCAGTTTTTCTTCAAGCGGTAGGTAGGATGGTGACCTGACCTACCCACTTTTTGTATTCAACACACAAAGTTTGCAAAAATTTCTTAATGTAGCAACTTTTTCCACACTTTTTTTTCAAATCTTTCAAAACGCCCCCCAAATAACACAATTTTTTGTAATTTTGTCACCCGCCCCCACGGAGTCCACCGAGGCCTCACACAGATCCCAATCCCACGGAGGCCTCACACAGATCCCACAGATCTCACGGATTATTTTTAAAAATGTCCAATTTGTCCGATAGGTCTGATTTGTCCGAAGGGTCCAAAAGATAAGTCCGTGAGAGCGAGAGCAATGTGCCCCCATCGGAGCCCACACACGCAGAACCATCTGTGAGATTTCCCACCCACAAAGCAATACTGTGGAATCTGTGAGATCTGTGTGAGCCCAAAAACAAAGTAGAATCCGTGCGAGCCAGCCCACGCACAAAAGCATCTGTGAGATTTCCCACCCACAAAGCAATACTGTGGGATCTGTGAGATCTGTGTGAGCCCAAAAGCAAAGCGGAATCCGTGTGAGCCCTAAGAAGCCTGTGAACCCAAGCATTAATTAAATTATGAATCAAACAGTTTCTCCCATATTATTGCTCCAGAAGCAGCGTGCGTTGCTGCAAATGGAGTATGATGCCGAAAAGGAAGAGTTTCGCCGCCAAACCGAAACGCTCGGCGTGCGCCGTAAAGTGAAGCGTGGCGACTGCTGGTTGCCGCTTCGCATAGGCCGCTCCTACTACAATTCGCTCAACCAACTGGTGGTGGAGGTGTTTCGCACCGCCGACACCGATGTGGAGCACAACTTCGAGTTTGGCCGTCAGGTGATGTTTTTCCACATCGACGCGAACGACGAAATCCGCTATTTCTCGTTCTCTGCCACAGTAAGTTATGCCGAGGCAGAGCGCATGGTGGTGGCAATCCCTGACTCTGGGTGCGTGGCGCAACTGCAAGGCGCGAATCAGGTGGGCGTGCAACTGTCGTTCGACGAAACCACCTATCGCTTGATGATGGACGCGCTGGAGCGTGTGATGCGTGCCAAGGGCAACCGCTTGGCGTATCTGCGCGACATCTTCTACAACCCTTCCAAAACGGAGAAATTCACCTTTGCCCCGATGCGTTTCCCATGGCTCAACCCCACGCAGGAGCACGCCGTGAACGAGGTGCTACTGGCCAAAGATGTGGCGATTGTGCACGGCCCGCCAGGCACCGGCAAAACCACCACGCTGGTGGAGGCGATTTTCGAGACGCTGCGCCGTGAAAATCAGGTGATGGTGTGCGCGCAGAGCAATATGGCTGTTGACTGGATTAGCGAGCGACTGGTGGACCGTGGCGTGGAGGTGCTGCGCATCGGCAATCCCACGAAAGTGAACGACAAGATGCTCTCGTTCACCTACGAGCGCCGCTTTGAGTCGCACCCCGACTATCCCAGCCTGTGGGCGCTCCGCAAGGCCATACGCGAAATGCAGGGCAAGAGAAAGCGTGGCGACCACGGCTATCACGACAAACTCGACCGTCTGAAAAGCCGCGCCACCGAACTTGAGGTGCGCATCAATGCCGCGCTCTTTGGCAATGCGCGCGTGATAGCCTGCACACTGGCAGGAAGCGCCAGCCGTGTGCTGAGCGGCATGAAATTTGCCACCCTCTTTATCGACGAGGCGGCGCAAGCCCTGGAAGCGGCGTGCTGGATAGCCATCAGAAAGGCAAACCGTGTGATTCTCGCCGGCGACCACCAGCAACTCCCACCCACCGTCAAGAGCATCGAGGCGCTGAAAGGCGGACTCGGCACCACGCTGATGGAGCGCATTGTGAAAAGCAATCCGCAAGTGGTGACGCTGCTGAAGAAGCAATACCGCATGAACGACGAGATTATGCGTTTCTCAAGCGAGTGGTTCTATCACGGGCAAGTGCAAAGCGCGCCCGAAGTGAAGTACCGCAGCATTCTCGACTTCGACACCCCAATGGTGTGGATTGACACCTCCGACAAGGATTTCAAGGAGCAATTCGTGGGCGAGAGTTTCGGACGCATCAACAAAGACGAGGCGATTCTCACCCTGCAAACGCTACAGGAATATTTCACCAAAATCGGGCGCGAACACGTGCTCGACGAGCGCATCGATGTGGGCATCATTTCGCCCTACCGCGCGCAGGTGCAGTTTTTGCGCAAGATGGTGAGAGCCACCGAGTTTTTCAAGCCTTACCGCCACCTGATTTCGGTCAACACCGTAGATGGATTTCAGGGGCAGGAGCGCGACGTGATACTCATTAGCCTTGTGCGCGCCAACGACAACGGCGAAATCGGCTTCTTGCGCGACCTCCGACGCATGAACGTGGCTATCACTCGCGCGCGCATGAAACTCATCATCCTCGGCGACGCCTCCACCCTCACCCGCCATCCCTTCTACGCCCGCCTCCACTCCCACATCCAAGAAATCAGAAATTAGATATTTCGGTGGGGCGATAAAAAAAGGTGGTGGATTTGTTGGTAAGTGGGGAAAAAGCATTACTTTCGTGGATAATTTTAAAATATGTGTTCAGGAATGGGGAAGGTGTTGGAAATATTGAGGAATTGGACGCTGCCGGTGGCTATTGCGAGCGGCGCGGCGCTGTATTATCTGTTTGCGTTGATACCTGCGTTTGATGGGTTTGCGCGGGCGGCGAGCCCTGTGTTCGACGAGGTGCTACCGTGGTTCCTTTTCGTGATTCTGTTTACCACTTTTCTGAAGATTGACTATAAAAAACTGCGCCTTGCCAAGTGGCACTTTTGGGTGAGCGCCACGCAACTGTTTGTGGTGCTGATGCTGGTGGGGTGTATTCTGTATTTTAAAATCGATGGCTTCGACCTTGTGTTGATGGAGTGTATTCTGGTGTGTGTGATCGGACCGTGCGCAGCGGCTTCGAGCGTGGTGACTGCCAAACTGGGCGGCAGCCTTGAGTCGATGACCACCTATACTTTCGTGTCGAATGTGCTCACCGCCATCATGATTCCGCTGTTTTTTCCTCTCGTTGACCAACGAGTGGAAATGAGTTTCGGCGCTGCCTTTCTGATGATTATGTGGAAGGTGTGCGTGATTTTGGTGGTGCCGATGGTGCTGGCATACGTGGTGAAGCACCTGCTCCCAAAAGTGCAGCAATGGCTCACTTCCATCACCGACCTCTCGTTCTACCTGTGGGGCTGCTCGCTGGCTATCGTTACGGGCATCACGTTCCGCAACATCAGCAATTCACATGCTCCTTTGTCGCTGCTTGCCGCCATTGCCGTGGTGAGTTTTGTGATATGCGTGATTCAATTTTCGGTGGGGCGCAACATTGGCCGATTTTTCGGTAGCACCGTGGAGAGCGGACAAGCGTTAGGACAGAAAAACACAGCGTTTGCCATCTGGGTATCAAGTGCTTACATCAACCCTCTCGCCGCCGTAGGCCCCGGCTGCTACATCATCTGGCAAAACGCCATCAACAGCCTCGAACTTTACCACCATCGCAAAAATCCAAACAAATAAGGCAAACACCAGTGGGGGTGTATCAAATTTAGCGATTCATCATAACGTAGCCTTCGGCATGTTTCGATGCAATCTGCAATGTATCAACGCCTTGGAAACATGCCGAAGGCATGTCCCTACGCTATGGCGCTGTCATTTTTGGTGATTTGACACATCACATTTTTTGGGGGGATTAGGGATTAGGGGAGCATTTTTTTGAGGGTGTAGATGGATTCGCGGCCGGTGTTCATGAGCAGGTCGAGGATGCTGAGGTCCGGTTTGAAACCGTGGCGCGATGCCCACACTTGGTAGTAAGGTACGTTGGTAATGGGTAGCGTGTCGGGCTTTTTTCCGCCAATCAGGCTGCGCAGGTCGGTGGCCTCCACTGCTATTTCGGGTGTAATCGGCTTGGTTTCAATCTCGATAGGGAGGTCGAGAAAATCGATAATCAGATTTTGCAAAGCGGTATTAAATTCAAGCAGCGAAGTTTGTTCGCCGCCAATGATGCTGTGCAGGTCGGCGGCAATGTAGTCGAAATAGGGCGACTTTCCGTAAGCTGAATAGAGTGCGCCCCAATGCAGATGTCGCCAGTTGCCGTGCTCGGAAATGCGCACGTCGCGCATACGCACAGGCATAGCGTTGGTGGAGCCATCGAGGGCGATGGTGAGGCGTTGCGTGCCGTTGGGGCCGTCCACCAAGTAGCGGTGGTGGCTGTGGCGCAGCGGCAAACGTCGCTCATCAGGGTCGATAATCACCTTGCCAGCCTGAAGCATAGCGGCATAGCAGCGTACACTTCCTGCCGCCATACTGCCCATTATGATTGTGGAACTTTGCATCATTATTGTGGGTACATTGCGCCGCCTCTTTGCCCCTTACCTCTTGCATCTTCCTCACACAGATCTCACGGATCTCGCAGAATATTTTTTATCAGATGAATCTGAATTTTTACATAAAACCAATCCGTGAGACCTGTGGGATCTGTGTGAGACATGAGGCAACGAGACGGCGTGGGGATTTACTTCTTATCGGGGTTTGCGGATTTGAAGATACGATCCCAGCGAATGCTTTGCAGCAATGGCTTATCGGGGTCGAACGAGATAATCACAAACATTGGAGTGCCGATGATGTGGTCTTCTGGCACGAAGCCCCAGTAGCGCGAGTCGCTTGAATTGTCGCGGTTGTCGCCCATCATCCAGTAGTAGTCCATCTTGAAGGTGTAAGTCTTCGCCTCCTTGCCGTTGATGTAGATTTTTCCGCCCTTCACGTCCACTTCGTTGCCCTCGTAATTCTTGATACAGCGAATGTAGTAAGGCAGTTTTTGCAACGTAAGGTTGAGCGTAGCACCCTTCTTTGGAATCCACAGTGGGCCGTAGTCGTTGTGTGTCCACGACTTCTTCACGCCAATAGGATAGGTGAGCAGCGAATCCATCGGATTGCTTTCTTCCACATCAAGGAAGCGCACTTTCTTCACATAAGGCTGCGCCTTAATCTCCTTCATAGCACTCTTGGTCAGCGACATCGCATACCACAGTTCATTGCCATAAGGCGACTGTCCTGCGCCCAAAGAGCGAGCCTCGTTGCTGATTTTCAACTCATCGAGCAACGCCTCGGAAATGGGCGTGCCGTCGGTTTCGATAATATAGTTGCGCTGCATATTCTCAGGTTCGGCAAGCGCCTTGCCATTGATATACACGGTGCCGTTTTTCATTGAGAGGGTTTCGCCTGGCAAACCGATGCAACGCTTCACATAGGCATCGCGGCGGTCCACTGGGCGATATTTCACCTTGCCATATTGCGATGGGTTGGCCCACACAGCCTCACGGCCGTAGGTGAAGCACAGAGTGTAGTAGTCGGGGTTAGGCATATTCACTGCCACGGTGTCGCCAGCAGGGAAGTTAAACACCACAATGTCGCCACGCTCCACGCTGCGCACGCCCTTCAAGCGGTGGTATTCCCATTGTGGCGACTCGATATAACTGTCGAAGCCACCGGGAAGCGTGTTTTGCGCCAATGGGAAGTGGAGAGGGGTTTGTGGCACTCGTGGGCCATACACCATCTTGTTCACCCACAGGTAGTCGCCAGTGAGCAGCGTCTTTTCAAGCGACGACGATGGAATTTGATAGTTTTGTCCCACAAAAAGGAAAAGGAAATACACCAGCACAAGGGCATACATAATGGCATCGACCCAGCCCATCACCATGCGCACAACGGGGTTTTCGGAGAATTTCCACCAGTTCCAAGGCACGAATTTAGTAATGTAGATGTCGAAAAGCAGGAACCAGAACACCAGCACCCACCAACTGCCCAGCCAAGCCACCCAGCCAAAGAACAGGGCGGAAACAATGCCGAAGCGAATCCAGCGACTTTTGTTGATACGGTCAAGGCGTTCCTTCAGCGAACCAGTCTGCTTCACAGGCATTTCCTTAACTTCTTCTTTATCTTTGTCTTTACCGAAAAAACTCATACGAATAATAAACTTATGTGTTGATATGATTGATTAAGATGCAAATTTAGCACAAAAAGTTCAGTATATCAGCAACACACCCCATAAATTTGTTTTAGAGTCAACAAGTCAACAGGTCAACAGGTCAACGAGTCAACAAGCCTCACACAGGTTCAACGAGATTCAACAAAAAAGCAGATTCACGGAATCCGTAGCAATATAATACTGAATATATTGTGATTCGTGGTAGAAAAGGTGGCCACAAATTCGCACAAATTTTTACGAATTATTTTTGCTTCATTTGAGGTGTTAAAACCAAAAACGCTATAGCGTTAGGAACACACCCTTGCTATTCCCTCGCCAATGCTTATGCACAAAGGATAAGCATTTCACACCTTCTGGTTGGCATTTTTTTTGCTGAATGGGTGGGGTGAGTGGGGGAAATGGTTTTTTTCGGTGCTTTGTGGTGGTGAAAATTGGGTGTGAGTGACGGAAAATCACTAACTTTGCACCAAAATTCAAATTATAATTAGACAACGATGAGTGAAAATTTTGAAATGGTGGCCAAAACTTTCCAGGGATTGGAAGGTGTGTTGAGCGACGAGCTGCAGGCACTTGGGGCTCAGGAAGTGACTCAAGGTAAGCGTATGGTGTCGTTTAAGGGCAATCTCGAAACGATGTATAAGGCTAATTTCTGTTGCCGCACAGCATTACGCATTCTTAAACCAATCTACAAATTCCGTTCCACCGATGCCGACGACCTCTATGAGCAAGTTCGCAAATTTGAATGGGACACAGTTTTAAGCACCGACAAGACTTTCGCTATCGACACCACCGTGTTTAGCGATGTGTTCCGTCATTCTCGCTTTGTCACCTATCGCGTGAAAGATGCCATCGTTGACTATTTCCAGGAAAAGGTGGGCAAGCGTCCCTCTATCCGTGTTTCGGCTGCCGATTTCGTGCTGAATGTGCACATTTCTGCCGACGAGGTGACCATTTCTCTCGACTCGTCGGGCGCGCCTCTCTACAAGCGTGGTTGGCGTGTGGCTCAAACCGAAGCGCCTATAAACGAAGTGCTTGCCGCTGGTATCATCAAACTGAGCGGTTGGGATGGACAGTGCAACTTCGTGGACCCTATGTGTGGTTCTGGCACATTCCTGGTGGAGGCTGCTATGATTGCCGCCAACATCAACCCAGGCGTGTATCGCAAGGAGTTCGCTTTCCAAAACTGGAGCGACTACGATGCCGAACTTTTCGACTCTATCTATAACGACGACAGCCAAGAGCGTGAATTTAAATACAAAATCTACGGCTCCGATGTGGCTGTGCAGGCTATCGCCATTGCCGAATCCAACATCAAGAGCGCTGGCGTGAGCAAGATGATTGAACTGAAGCAGCGCGCACTCGCCGACTGGGAAGAAGCACCTGAAAAGGGCGTGGTGGTGACCAACCCTCCTTACGGCGAACGCTTGAAATATCAAGACATCAACGAACTCTACGAAACTTTGGGCAAGAAACTCAAATTCGTGTTCAAGGGCTACGACGCATGGGTGATTTCGTATGGCGAACTCACCGACCTCATCGGTTTGCGTCCATCGGTCAACTATCCGCTGCTCAATGGCGACTTGGAATGCGAATTGCGTGAATACAAGATTTTCGACGGATCTTACAAGGACATGAAGGCTGAAGGCGGCTCGATTCGCAACGAGGGCTTCCGTGCGGCCGACAAAGACCGTGGCCAGCGTCGCCCACGATTTGAGGAAACTTTCAAAAAGCGTGATGGCGAATCAGATGGTGCGCCAAGAGAACGCCGCCCACGCCGTGACGATGGCGACCGTCCACGTCGCAGTTTCGGAGCGCGTCGCGATGATGATCGCCCTCGCCGCGGTTTCGGTCCTCGCCGTGACGACAACGACCGTCCACGCCGTGGCTTCGGAGCGCGCCGCGATGGTGACGGTCCACGCCGTGACGACGACAACCGCCCACGCCGTGACGACGACACTCGCATGGGTCGCAACGAATACTTCCACAGCACCAAGCACGCCGATATGGTGGTGCGTCACCAAGAGCCCACTTTGGGCAAGGAGAACGAGCGCCCTATCATTCATGGCCGCCGCAACGGCTGGAAGCGTCGTGAGGAATAATTTTTCATAGAGCAATCTACACAACACAATCATATTGATTTATCACAACATCATGAAGCAAAAAATCTTGCTGCTGGGCTCAGGTGGCCGCGAATGTGCCATCGCATGGAAATTGAGCCAGAGTGAACTTCTCGACAGTCTTTACATTGCTCCAGGCAATGCCGGCACTGCGCAGTATGGCACCAATGTGTCACTCTCTCCTATGGACTTCGAGGCTGTGGGAAAGTTTGCCGCCGACAATGGCATCACCATGCTGGTGGTGGGCAATGAAGACCCACTGGTGGCTGGCATCACCGACTATTTCAATGCCAACGAGGCGTTGAAGGGCGTGAAGGTGATTGGCCCATCGAAAGCTGGCGCACAACTCGAAGGCAGCAAAGACTTTGCCAAGGGATTCATGGCGCGCCACCACATTCCTACCGCTGCCTATCTGAGCGTGACAGCCGACAACATTGAAGAGGGCTTCGCCTTCCTCGAAAGCCAAAAGGCTCCGTATGTGCTGAAAGCCGACGGTTTGGCTGCCGGCAAGGGCGTGCTGATTATCGACTCGCTCGACGAGGCAAAGAGCGAACTCCGCCAGATGCTGGGCGGCATGTTTGGCGCATCAAGCGCTACCGTGGTGATTGAGCAGTTTCTTTCGGGCATTGAATGTTCGGTGTTTGCGCTCACCGATGGTGAGCACTACCAGTTGCTCCCTGTGGCTAAAGACTACAAGCGCATCGGCGAAGGCGACAAGGGCCTCAACACTGGCGGTATGGGCTCGGTTTCGCCTGTAAGTTTTGCCGACGACGCTTTTATGGCAAAGGTGAAAACCCGCATCGTGGATCCTACCATCGCTGGACTGAAGCAAGAACGCCTGCCTTACACCGGCTTTGTGTTCTTCGGCTTGATTAACGTGGACGGCGACCCATACGTGATTGAATACAACTGCCGCATGGGCGACCCCGAAACCGAAGTGGTGATGCCTCGCCTGAAATCCGACCTCGTGGCTCTGCTCGAAGCCGCTGCCGACGGCACACTCGACAAGGCTACTGTGGAAATCGACCCACGCTATGCCGTGACCGTGATGATGGTGAGCGGCGGCTATCCCGAAGCCTACGAAAAAGGCAAGGTGATTGAAGGGCTCGACGCTGTGGAAGGCAGTGTGGTGTTTCACGCTGGCACTGCACGCAACGCCGAGGGACAGATAATCACCTCTGGCGGCCGTGTGCTGGCAGTCACCAGTTATGGCGAGAGCAAAGACGCTGCCCTCGCTCAATCGTTTGCCAATATCAAAAACATCAAGTTCGACAAGAGTTACTTCCGTAGCGACATCGGCTTCGACCTCAAATAACAGCAAGATGCACCGTTAATCCACACCCACCGACAAGACATGGCATACAGAGAGGAAAGGATAAACGAATTTTTCAATTCCCGTGGCTTGATGATAGTCATGGGACTTGTGTATGTGGTGGTGTCGTATTTTGCATTCGTGTCGGGGCGATTCAATGCTTCGATTGCGAGTGGCAACGGTGTGTTTTTCAACGACATCGACCGCTTGCTTGGGCACCCTTTGGCTTCCTACGGCCTGAACACGACTTGTGTGCTTGCCATTATCACCCTCACGGTGCTGCTCAACAAGACCTACACCTTCATTCGTGAAGTCACGTTTATCTTCGGCTCCACATTCTTGGCGTTGCAGTTGGCGTGTCCGTATGCGTGCACGCAGTTCTGCACTGGCACAGGGCTTTGCTTGCTCACGCTGGTGGTGCAACTCTACATGTTTTCCACCTATCAGCAGAAGCAAGTGGCGCAGCAGAAGATATTTCTCGTGTTTTTCCTGGTGGCATTGTGCAGCATGTTCCAATATGCGTTTTTAGCGCTTGTGGTGCCGTTTTTCATCGGATTTCTACAGATGCGCGCCATCAATTTCCGAGGTGTGTTGGCTGCCTTGTTCGGGCTTATCACCCCATTTTGGCTTGCTATCGGCTTGGGGCTTATCGACCCCTCCACAGCCCTGCTGCCTGCCTACGGACAGGCACTTGAGGTGCTCACCGAGCAGCAAATCCCTGCCATTCTCATTGGACTTGCGCTTGTGGGCGTGTTCACGTTTGTGTTCATGACCATCAATGTGATGAAAATCATGTCGTATCGTCTGCAATTGCGCGTTTACAATTCGTTCTACTTGGTGCTTGCGCTGTTTTCGCTCATCATGATGGGTGTGGACTACCGCAACTTCTTCGTGTATCTGGCGCTGCTCAACTACTGCTTCTCCATTCAGGTGGCACAGGCCTACACCATACACTCAAAAATCTCGCGCCGCTACATATTTATGATTCTTTTCATGCTCACATGTGCCGCAAGCCATGTGGCGTATTACTTCCTATAGAAAAAATGAAAATCGTAGTTGAAAACCACATTCCCTACATTGCTCACCTGCTTGAGCCTTACGCCCAAGTGCTTTATCTCGAAACGTCGGACATCACCGCCTCTGCGCTCAAAGATGCCGATGTGCTCATCACGCGCACACGCACACGCTGCGATGAGGCACTGCTTTCGGGAAGCCGTGTGCGAATGATTGGCACAGCCACGATTGGCACCGACCACATCGATCTTGACTACTGCCGCCGAGCCGGCATCAAGGTGGTGAACGCTCCGGGGTGCAACGCTCCTGCCGTGGCGCAATGGGTGCTCAGCACCGTGGGATATTGGTTGCAAAAGGAAGGCATCGCACAGCCACGCGGCTTGGTGATGGGTGTGGTAGGCGTTGGGCATGTTGGCTCTATCGTGGCACGATGGGCAAAGCAAATGGGCTTTGAGGTGCTGCTCTGCGACCCACCACGCGCCCAAAAAGAGGGTGCGGCAGCGTTCTCCACCATCGAGGAAGTGAAGGCGAAAAGCCATATCATCACATTTCACACGCCACTCTACGGCGAGGGCGAACTCTCCACTTACCACATTTGCGACGAGCAATTCTTGGAAGAAGCGCCTAATTTGCGCCTGCTGATGAACGCCGCTCGCGGCCCCATTTGCGACAACGACGCATTGGCGCATTGGCACGGCGATGTGGCTATCGACTGTTGGGAACACGAACCCGAAATCAACCTTCCGCTTCTTGAAAAGGCATTTGTGGCCACCCCACACATTGCCGGATATTCAGCCGACGGCAAGCGCCGAGG
>OQVT01000808.1_pt1 | contig 18700 bp, 15 predicted proteins | sample 1691561 | NCBI WGS metagenome assembly OQVT01 (sample SAMN03418260, study PRJEB22391) | human gut metagenome | biome: human-gut; feature: organic feature; material: feces | host: Homo sapiens | place: Tanzania | collected 2013-01 | reverse complement strand
TTGTTTCGTCGTTTGTGAATGTTTTTAAGTAGTTGTTGAATGTTTGGTATTCTTTTTGGATTTCTTTAAATATTTTGGCATTGTTTATGCTGGATTTTATTTTTAGGTTGTTTCTAATTATTTTTTCATTTTTTAGGAGCTCATTTATTTTTTCATCGTTATAGTTTGATATTTTATTTATGTCAAAGTTGTCGTATGCTTCTTTAAAATTTTTTCTTTTGTTTAGAATGCATTCCCATGATAGTCCTGCTTGGAATGATTCTAACAGGAGCATTTCAAAGAGGTATTTATCGTCTAGGTTTCTTTGACACCACTCATTATCGTGGTAGTTTACGTATAGTTCATTGTTTTGGTTGCACCAACTGCATCTTTTTTTCATAGTTTGTTTCCTTTTTTTGGTATTTTGTATTCTTTTATGTTGTTGCCTTCGATTTCTAGAAGTTTTATTTTGTTTTTTATTCCGCCACCGTAGCTGATTAGGTTATTATTGGTTCTATGGTAGTTGACAAATATGCCACCTCACCCATTTGTCCACCTTTAATGGCAGAACCTTGAATTTTTGCAAGAGTATTTACTTCAAGAGTGTTTCTATTGATACTACGTATCTCATTTTCCATATATTGTGAATCTGTAGCATACACTATAAAGTCCTTATAGAAGAACAGTTGACAACTTCTGTATTCCTGTCCTCCTCTTAGAACTTCATGAAACGTATTAAATTCTTCATCCAGAACAACGTTCTCAAGTCCATACTGAGGAACCGTAACCGCACCATTCGGGCTGCCATTTTCCAATACAGGTTTCAAAATATGCATATCATTATCATAGCCCCAGTCACCCACCGGTTCAACAACATCATTACTATTGCTATTGCTATTGTTATTTTTCTTCACATAGTCCAATGCTTTAAGCGGATTTACCTGCAATACTGTCAGAACCGCTACGGAAGAAGCTACAAGATACGCCATCATTTTGATTTTATGACGTTTTTTTAGTTTATTATTATGACTGTCTTTTCCTGAATCATCACCATAAGAGTTATTTTCAAAATACTCGGCAGGCATGCGAAATTCTGTGGACTGACCGTTTTCACCGGGCATATCATACTCTGCTGGAACATGGTCTTCTTTTACATCGCATCCGGAAAATTCTCGGCAACAGAGAAATTAGAATTACAATCACCAACACACCCATAGGAAAGGCCACTGTATAGCCCAGGCTCACCTTGGAAGCCATTGCTTCTTTATATGTATTAGCCTGTTCTGTACTTAGTTCTGCTGTATTTTCTACTGTAAGTTCTCCTGAAGAATCAATAACATTAAGCATTTCCTCTTTTTGCTCATTCTCGCTTTCATTATACATTAAATAATAGAAACCATTACCTGCAACTCTACCTGCTGCATCTAAATCAATACCATCAAATGATTCCATAATATCTGTATGATATGGAACTTCATAATCAGGTACGACTGGATCACCATACTTAGTGATTTCTACGTTTTCGCTGTCATCTTTACCAATTGGTACAGTAGGATCTAAGAAGTTAGGAATCTTCATCATGACTTCTCTTAATTTATCTCCAGATTCTTTTTCAACTTCTTCTAATGACTTTAATTCTTCAGCCATTTCTCCAACTTTCTTCTTATTTTCAGCAGCTTCTTCTTTCTTACCTTCACGCATGAACTGTCCAATTTCTTTAGACAATTTATTTCTCATACTACGAAGTTCAGATGCTCTTGTGATAGCAGCTCTATACTGTTTGTCTAATTCTAATGCTTCATCAACTAAAGGAAGCTTATGATCTTGAAACTTCTTCTTAATATTCTCCCTAACAGCTTCAGGATCTTCTCTTAATCTTGCGATATCAATCATATACAATCTCCTTGTTCATAGATTATTGTCATTATATACCATAATTCATTATTTATAAAGTTATCATGTAAGAAATAAACGGCAATGTGACTAAAGAAAATGCGGTAGATACAAAAATAAGCTTAGAAGCGAATTCTGGGTTCTTATCATACTTATTTGCCAGCATGGCACATGTACTTGGTGCAGGCATTGCTGCCAATACTACAGAGACACCAATACCGATATGATCAAGTGATGTCCATCTTAAACATAGATAAGTAATCACTGGAATCATAATCAAACGAATAAAAGAATAATAAATACATTCCTTATCCAATATCTCTCTAGGTTCTACATCACTTAATATACTTCCTATCACAATCATACTTAATGCGGTATTACATCCTCCTATAGAACTCATAGTAGTCGTTACAAAAGAAGGTAATGTATACCCTAATGAATACATGATCATAAATACTATACCAAAATAAATCCCAATAAGACATGGATGTAACGCAACTTTCTTCACCATTGTCTTAAAATCAGCTGTTGTATAATGAGATAAACCATAACTCCACATAAATATTCTTTGTGGAATCAAATAAATACAGGCATAAAGTAATCCCATATCACCATATAACCCCTGCGCAAATGGCATACCCATAAACCCTGCATTAGATACCATAGTAGCATATTGTAAGTTGATCTTCTTTGTTTCTTCCTGATTATTATATGCTGTCTTATTGATAATAAAATAAAGACCTTGTATACCAATAGATACTAAAAATACCACAAGAGTTGTCTTCATAATACTTGGTGTGAGTTTAATTAAGAAACTCTTGGCAGTGGCCACAGGTAATACAATGTTTAATACTAAATCAGTGACTTGTTTACGAGTCTGTTTATTAAATAATCCTAGTTTAGAAATAAGATAGCCTATTCCAACTAAAATAAATATTTCTACCTGTAAATCTAACATACTTATTCTCCCCTCTTTGAGGACTTATTATAGTATGAAAAAAAGAAGTTGTCATGTGACAACTTCTATTCTTCAGTCGTTTCTTCTTCAGACTCTTTATCTACTACTGTAATACTTGAAACAGAAGCACCTTCACTTACCTTAATAAGTCTAACACCCTGTGTAGCTCTTCCAGCACTCTTTACCTGTTCCATTGGTAATCTGATGATAATACCTTCATTCGTAATAATCATTAAGTCTTCATTACCTTCTACGGCTTTAATGCTGACTAATTCACCATTCTTATCAGTAATATTAACAGTCTTAACACCTTTACCACCACGTTTAGATAAACGATATTCTTCGAGTGGTGACATCTTACCATAACCCTTTTCAGTTATGATTAAGATATTTTGTCCTTCAGTATTTGTAGTCACACCAATAATATGACTATCATCTACATTCATACCCTTAACACCACTTGCAGAACGTCCCATTGGTCTTACATCATTTTCATCAAAACGAATTGCTTTACCATTAGCGGCTGCAAGAAGAATTTCACTCTTACCATTAGTTAACTTTACATCAACTAATTCATCACCCTCACGAAGTGTCAATGCTAGTTTACCAGACTGTCTGATATTTTCGAATTCAGGTAATCCTGTTCTCTTTACTAAACCATCCTTAGTCACAAAGAATAAGAAGTGTGATTCATCTACTTCAGAAGGTGTAATAGAGATCATAGTTTTCACCTGTTCATCCTTATCCATATTCAATAAGTTGATAATAGGAAGACCCTTTGCCTGTCTACCAAATTCAGGAATATTGTATCCCTTCATTCGATATACCTTACCAAAGTTAGTAAAGATCAATAAATCATCATGTGTTGACATATTCATTAATGAATCTACAACATCATCATTATTTGTACTCATACCCTTGATACCCTTACCACCTCTATTTTGAGCTTTATAAGTATCAATAGGCATACGTTTTACATAACCATTATTAGTTAAAGAGATAACAACATCTTCTTCAGGAATTAAATCTTCATCTTCAATATCAAATGAACCCTGAATGATTTCAGTTCTTCTCTTATCGCCATACTTCGCTTTAATTTCAAGAAGTTCCTGATCAATAATCGCAATAATTCTTTCTTTATTCGCAAGAATATCCTTTAAATCTGCGATTGTTTCTAATAATGCATTTAATTCATTCTCAATCTTTTCTCTTTCTAATCCAGCAAGTCTCTGTAACTGCATTTCGCGAATAGCCTTTGCCTGTCTTTCAGACATATCAAATTCATCCATTAATCTCTGCTGAATGATTTCAGTTGTACGAGAACTTCTAATTAAATTAATAATCGCATCAATCTGATCAATGGCACGCTTTAAACCATCTAAAATATGTGCACGATCTTCTGCCTTCTTTAAATCAAATAATGTTCTTCTACGAATCACATCTTCCTGGTGTTCTAAGTAAACATTAATCATTTCTTTTAAAGACAATGTCTTAGGTTCACCATTGACTAAGGCAATATTGTTGACACCAAAAGTAGTCTGTAATGCAGTTAACTTATATAACTGATTTAAAATAACTTCTGGCTGTACATCTCTTCTCAATTCAATAACGATACGAATACCTTCACGGTCAGATTCATCTCTTAATTCTGTAATACCATCGATATTCTTTTCTTTGACATGAGCTGCAATCTTCTCAATTAAACGTGCCTTATTGACCATATATGGTAATTCAGTCACGATGATTGCTTTCTTATTGCTGCCGATATCTTCAATATCAGTCTTTGCTCTCATGACAATGAGGCCATTCCCTGTCTCATACGCTTTCTTGATAGCCCCACGACCTAAAATATAAGCACCTGTAGGGAAATCAGGACCAGGGATATAATGATCCATCAACTCTGTAATTGTAATATCAGGGTTCTTAGAAACGGCTAGAATCGCATCAATGACTTCACCTAAGTTATGTGAAGGAATATTTGTTGCCATACCTACCGCAATACCAGTAGACCCATTAATTAATAAGTTTGGAATACGAGAAGGAAGCACATTAGGTTCCTTTTCTTCACCATCATAGTTAGGGACAAAATCAACAGTATCCTTGTTGATATCTCTCACCATTTCCATCGCAATCTTAGACATTCTTGATTCTGTATAACGCATTGCGGCAGCGCCATCACCATCAATAGAACCAAAGTTACCATGTCCATCTACTAACATATATCTATAAGAGAAATCCTGTGCCATACGTACAAGGGCTTCATAAATAGAACTATCACCATGTGGATGATATTTCCCCATTACTTCCCCAACAATACGGGCAGACTTCTTATAAGGCTTATCACTATAACAGCCTAATTCATTCATACCATGAATAATACGTCTCTGTACTGGCTTTAAACCATCTTTCGCATCAGGAAGTGCTCTAGCCACAATAACACTCATCGCATATTCCATGAATGATTTCTTCATTTCACCTGTTAACTGTATATCTTTAATACCTCTTTGTTCCATGACTATCTCCTTCCTTAAATATCAAGATTTTCTACATACTTCGCATTTTCTCTAATGAAATCTCTTCTAGGTTCAACACGTTCACCCATCAACATATCAAATAGCTGATCAGCCTGCATTGCATCATCCAACTGAATTCTATTTAATACACGATTTTCAGGATTCATAGTTGTTTCCCATAGCTGTTCTGGATTCATTTCACCAAGCCCTTTATAACGCTGAATTGTATATTTCGCATTAGGACCAAGTTCTTCTTTAAGTTTATCTAACTCATAATCACTATATAAATAATGATCATCCTTACCGTGTCTTAATAAATAAAGAGGTGGCTGAGCGGCATAAACATAACCATTCTCAATCAATGGCTTTAAGTAACGATATAAGAAAGTCAACATTAAGATTCTAATATGACCACCATCGACATCGGCATCGGTCATGATGACAATCTTATGATAACGTAGTTTATTGATATCAAACTCATCACCAATACCAGTACCAAATGCTGTAATCATAGATCTGATTTCCGCATTACCAAGAATTCTTTCTAAACGTGCTTTTTCAACATTCAAGATCTTACCTCTTAAAGGAAGAATAGCCTGAATCTTTCTATCTCTACCAGATTTCGCACTACCTCCGGCAGAGTCCCCTTCGACGATGAAGATTTCACATTCACTTGGATCCTTAGAAGAACAGTCTGCAAGCTTACCAGGAAGATTAGAGACATCTAAAGCTGTCTTTCTTCTTGTCATTTCTCTTGCACGCTTTGCGGCCATTCTTGCCTTAGAAGCCAATGTAACTTTATCCATGATGATCTTTGCAGTATCAGGATTTTCTAATAAGAACTTATCTAATGCATTTGCAAGAATAGTAGAGACAATCTTTCTTACTTCCGCATTACCTAATTTAGTCTTTGTCTGTCCTTCATATTGAGGATCAGGATGTTTAACTGATACAATTGCAGTTAAACCTTCACGACAGTCATCACCACTTAAAGACTCATCTTTATCCTTTAAGAAGTTATGACTCTTTGCATAGTTATTAATAACACGTGTTAAGGCTAAACGGAACCCTTCTTCATGAGTTCCACCTTCGTGTGTATTAATGTTGTTACAGAATGAATAGATATTTGGCTGATAACCATCATTGTACTGCATGGCTATTTCCACGGAAATATCATTCATTGTATCTTCACAATCAATAATATGATCATGTAATGGTGTCTTATTCTTATTTAAGAAAGCCACATACTCTCTTAAACCACCTTCATAATGATATTCATCTACTTTTGCAGGATCTAATCTTTCATCCTCTAATACAAGCTTTAAGCCTTTATTTAAGAAAGCAAGTTCTCTTAATCTCTGACTTAATACACCATAATCATAAACTGTTGTTTCAGTAAAGATTTCAGGGTCAGCTTTAAATACAACAGTTGTACCTGTTTCTTCTAAATCACAATCTCCTACAACCTTTAAAGAACCGACTGGTGTTCCACCATTTTCAAAACGTTGATAGTAAATATGTCCTTCACGGTGAACATAAACTTCTAGCCATTCACTCAAGGCATTTACAACAGAGGCACCTACACCATGTAGACCACCAGAGACCTTATAGCCTCCTCCTCCGAATTTACCACCGGCATGTAAAACAGTAAAAATAGTTTCAATTGTATTCTTACCTGTCTTCGCATTCATACCAGTAGGCATACCACGACCATTATCAATGACCTTTACAACATCACCTGGTAATAATACAACTCTAATCTTATTACAGAAGCCTGCGAGTGCTTCATCGATAGAGTTATCCACTATTTCCCATACAAGATGATGTAAACCTCTTGCAGACGTTGTCCCGATATACATACCAGGTCTCTTTCTAACGGCTTCTAGCCCTTCTAAGACTTGAATATCGGATTCATCATAATGTTCTACTTTTTCTTCCATTTATTTATCCTCCTTCAACGTTCCTTTCTCTATTCTCAAAACCAAAGCATCATCAAGTGATTGATGATAACCTAAATCAAAATGCGTTGTTGTAATAAATGTCTGTACCTTATGATCAATCAGATTCAAAAGCTTCATCTTTCTCTCTTCATCTAATTCACTGAGTACATCATCCAACAACAAGACAGGATACTCACCTATCTGCATCTTCACGATTTCTACTAACGCAATCTTTATCGATAAGATGATAGAACGCTGCTGTCCCTGGGATGCAAACATACCCGCATCATTCTCATCTAAAAAGATTTTTAAATCATCCTTATGAATACCATCTACGGTAGTTCCTTGGAATATGTCACGCTTATAATTCTTTTTATATTTATCAAGAATACCCTCTTTTGAAATATCCTTGAACTGCGTATGATATCTCAAAACAAGCTTTTCTTTACCAGAAATATAGGCATACATTTGATTGCTGATCTCATTCAATAACTCTACGAACTTCATACGTCTTTGAATCAGATCTTCTTCTAATTCTGCCATCTCTTCACTCAATACCTCTAGATACATATCAGGAGCCTTATGTCCATCATGAAGCATCTTTAAGTACTTATTTCTTTCCTTCAACAATTTATTATATTTATTCAAGTTAAACATATAGATTGGTGAAATCTTAGAAATCTCAGTATCTATTAAAGTGCGTCTCATCTTAGGAGACCCTTTAATCAACTGCAGATCCTGAGGAGTAAATAAGATCACATTAAAATAACCCAGATAATCACTTGTCTTGCTCACAGCCTTATCATTAATAAAAGCCTTCTTGCCTTCTTTAGACACAACAACCTTCAAATCATAAGGACGTGTGCCATTCACAATATGACCTGACACACGTGTATAAGACTGATCAAACATGATCATTTCATCAAGCATACGGGACTTAAAGCTTCTTGTTGTAGACAACAGATAAATCGCTTCAAGTATATTCGTTTTACCCTGTGCATTATCCCCAATGATAATATTAACCAGTGGATGAAAATGAAAGGTCTGCTTTTCATAATTACGAAATTGAATCAGATTAAGCGTTTTGATTTCCATGGATTACATACTGGCGACGATCTACTTCAAACACATCACCATCTCTTAATTTCTTACCACGTCTACGGTCTACTTCTCCATTTACAAGAACATGACCTTCCTGAATCATAATCTTTGCTTCAATGCCACTCTGTGCTTCACCACATAACTTCATAGCCTGACCTAAAGTAATATATTCAGTATGTATTAAGACTTCTTTCATTTCATCACACATCCTTTGCGCTAATTTTGCTTTCTACATTATACCACAAAAACATAAAAAAAAGAAGTTTATAGCCCCTTTTTTCAAGGGAGAGATAAACTTCATTTTCTTAGTAATTTCAATTACAGGCGAAATTTTAACCAAATAAGAGAATAGCCCCTTTAATTTACCTAGTAAGTTCTCACTGGAAGAACAACCTGGATGTTATCACTCTCATCTAATCCAGTAATCTGGAATGGTCTCATCTTTTCAGTAAAGCGTAACTGAATTGTTTCTGTACCAATAGAACGGATAGCATCTGCTAAATACTTAGCACTAAATGAGATTGTCATTGGTTCACCCTTATAGAAAGCTTTAGTTAAGTTTTCTTCTACAGAACCAATTTCCTGTGAATAAGATGAAAGAATGTTTTCATCAGGAGACATAGTTAACTTAACGATATTACTCTGTTCATCAGAAAGTAAAGAAGCACGGCTGATGGCTCCAAGTAAGGCAGAACTATTGATAGACATAGTATAAGAACCCTGGTCTTCTACTAAACGTGATGTATTAGGATAAGTACCATCAATTAAACGAGTTAATACAAGATAGTTACCAATCACAAATAATACTTTACGATCTGCAACATAAAGATCAATTAATTCATCTTTTTCAATAATGTGAATAATCTGATTTAAAGACTTCTTAGGAATAACGATATTAAACTGAATATCATCTTCAATTGGCATGCTTACCTGAGCTAGACGATAGCTGTCAGTCGCAATACATACAAGCTTATGCTGGTCTACTTTGAAATTCACACCAGTAAGTACTGGTCTTGTTTCCTGTTCACTTGTTGCGAATAAAGTCTTTTCAATGATCTTCTTGAATTCATATGACTTCATAGAAAAATGTTTACCATTTTTATTTAAATCAATACGTGGGAAATCAAAAGACTTAGAACCATTTAAATCAAATAAAGAACTTTCAGAAGTAATACGAGTTAAAGTACCATCTACAACCTGGATATGAACTGTATCACCATCAATCTTACGAATGATCTCTAAGATATACTTAGAAGATAAAACAACTGATCCAGTCTGGTTAATAATAATACCTTCATTAATTGTAGTCTGGATACTGATATCACTATCAGATGCAGTCAATACTAAACCATCTTCTAATAAGTCAAACTTAATACCTGTTAAGATAGGTAAAGGACTCTTTAAAGAAACAGCTCTAGAAACCTTAGTAAGTGCATCTAATAAGACAAGTCTATTAATATTAAAATCCATTTTTTTCTCCTTTATTTATTTTATTAATTAAAGAATAATTATAATAATACTGTGCATAATGTGCATAAGTTGCGTTTTGATTGAGAATCACAAAAGAATTCTCATTTCAAGCGGTGCACAAGTTGTGCAAACGTGTGCTTAACTTAAGCGTTCCATCAAATCATTGATCGCTGTTTTATAGTTAGGATCCTGTTTCATTTTCTTCTTAACTTTAGAACAAGCTTTCATGATTGTAGAATGATCTCTTCCGCCAAATTCCTGTCCAATCTGGATATAGGAAATATCAGGAACGAGCTCTCTGACAAGATACATCGCAATATGTCTTGCCGTAATAATATTGTTTGTACGTGATTTACTTGTTAGCTGTGTGACTGATAGATTGTAGTAAGAAGCAACTGTTTCCTTTATGGCATCAGGAGTAGCTTCTTTTTTAGTCACAGTTGTTGTGTTATCTGGATTATCAAATGATTCTAATGCGAAATCCAGGCTGATATGATCTAGATTCTGTCCACATACTACTTTATAGAATAGAAGTGTTGTAATGGCACCTTCTAGATCTCTGACATCTTTATTAAAATGAGAAGCAATAAAGTCCAATACTTCTTCATCAATAGGATAATCAATCATACGTGATTCAATCTTCTTCTTTAAGATTGCCTTGGCTGTTTCAAATTCAGGATTATCAATAGTCACTGTTAAACCCTGTCTAAAACGAGAAACAAGGCGGTTTTCCATTCCTTTTAACTCGACAGGTGGCTTATCACTTGTAATAACGATCTGTTTTCCTGAATGCTGGAGCGTATTGAAGATATTGAAGAACATCTCCATACTTCCTTCTTTATTCGCAATAAACTGAATATCATCAATCAATAATACATCCACACTACGATAACGACGATTAAATGTCGCAATCGTATTATTACCAATTGCTTCTACGTAATCATTCACAAATGCTTCTGCATTTGTATAAAGAATACGTTTACCTGGAAATTTCTTTTTCACATAGTTTCCAATCGCATTCAACAAATGTGTCTTTCCAAGTCCGGAATTACTATGAAGGAATAAAGGATTATATGTACCAGGCTTTAATGCGACTGCCAATGCCGCATTCAGAGCGATTCTATTACAATTACCCACAACGAAGTTATCAAAAGTGAGTTCAGCACTTAAATGATCATCAAAATCATCTATTTCCTCTTTCACTTCCACTACTGGGGCTTTTGCTTTGTTCATATTCTCATATTCCTGAGTCGTCATAACCTTTATAGTGGCTTTAATACCAGATACTTCATAGAAGAACTCTTCAAGCTGTTCACTTGCATCTTCTATAAAGGTCTTATTAAAAACCGATTCTATAGTAATGATTAATTCATTGTTTTGCAGTTCTTTTGCCTCTGTCTGGGTGAATATTGAGTCGAATACGATCTTATCGTCACTGTTTTCTCCATAGCGATTGAGGGTTTCTGTCCAGAACTGCTTCAAGTTGTCCATATATTCACCTTCCTTTGCACCCCTCATTATAAAAGAAAATGTGACTAAAGACTAGTGAATATTGACTATTCACAGTAATGATGTGCACAAAAAAATGGTGAATAAGTACTTATTCATATGTTATTCAGACTGTTTTTCACGAGATATTCACATTTTTAATGTGAACTTAACACTATTTTTTGAATTCTTCACACTTATTCACAAAAATTGAGAATATCTAAAAAATATATTTGCACTATCTATTATGTGCATATATGTGAAGTATTTCCTCTATTCACTTCTTATTCAGAATATTGTGCACATAAAAAAATATGTTATATAGAAGAAAAAAGAATGTTTTACACAATATGTGAATGATTGAATTCCAATGTGGAATGAAGTGTGGAAAATAGGTGTGAAGAAGCAAAAACTGTTGAATATAAGCCAAAATTTCTTATAAATAATATTGACTTGAAAAAGTATTTCCCATATAATGACACTGCATATGTTATGTAGTATAAAAAAAGTAGCTACATATTGGAGGTGTAAAAAGAATGAAAAGAACATATCAGCCAAATAAAAGAAAAAGAGCAAAGACTCATGGCTTCAGAGCTAGAATGGCAACTGTAGGTGGACGTAAAGTTATCGCTAGACGTCGTAAAAAAGGAAGAAAAGTATTATCTGCCTAAAAAAAATCCACTTTAATGTGGTTTTTTTTCTAAAAGAAATATGAAAAAAGAATTACGTGTAAAAAAAAGTACTGAATTTGAAACCATTATAAAGAAAAGAAAAAGCGTAGCGAATAGAGAGTTTGTTTTATATTGGAATCCTAATGATCTAGAGCATATGCGTATTGGTTTATCAGTCGGTAAGAAAATAGGGAATGCCGTTGCCAGAAACAAGACTAAAAGACAAGTAAGAATGATGGTTCATGAGTTGTTCACAAAAGAAGACCATAATGATTACATTCTGATTGTTAGAAAACCCTATTCTCAGAATGATTTTGAACAGAACAAGAAATCTCTTCAAAGTCTATATTTAAAAATGAAAAAAAGAATGGAGAAGTAAAAATGGTATTAGATCCTCGTACAAAGAAGTACTTAAAGATCTTTGCGGTAATTGCGTTAGTGTTCATTTTTACAGGGTGTACAAGTAATGTTGACAAGAACGGTCATTTATTAGCAAGTCGTGCTATTACTGAATCAACACCATGGACATTAAAAGCTGGAATCTTTGATTTCATCCTTACAATTCCTATCGCAAAGGGTATCCTATTAATCACTTCATGGACAGGTAATGTCTTATGGGGTGTCATCTTAATGACTATTCTTATGAACTTGATTATCTTACCAGTTATGATCAAGTCTACTATTTCTACACAGAAGATGCAGATGCTTCAGCCAGAAATGGAAAGAATCCAGAACAAGTATCGTGGTAAGAATGATCAGACTAGTCAGATGCGTATGCAGAATGAAATCATGGGCTTATACAAGAAACACAATGTTTCTATGTTTGGTTCATTATGGACTTTCTTAACATTACCTATCATGTTAGCAATGTATGGTGCTGTTCAGAGAATCCAGATCTTGTATACATCACAGGCATTTGGTATGAATTTAGGTTTAACACCTTTATCTCAGATTACAAGTGGTAAATTTATTTATATTGCCGTTATCTTAGTTATGGCTTTATCTCAGTTCTTCGCTATCGAAATCAACAACTTAATGTTGAAGAGAAACAAGAAGTATAAACCTTCTGCTCAGCAGAACCAGATGAAGACTATGAATATCGTAATGACATTAATGATCATCTACTTCGGTTTAATCATGCCAACAGCTATGTCATTCTATTGGATTACAACAAACTTAATTACTGTAGTTAGAACAGTATTTATTCAGATTCAGTATATTGAAAAGCAAGAAAATCAGAAAGACACTAATGTAATTAGGTAATCATTATGAATACTTATGAAGCTAAAACAGAAGAAGAAGCATTAAATCGTGCTTGTCAGGACTTAGGTATTACACCAGAAGAATTCCATTATGAAGTTGTTGAAGTTCATAAGGGATTATTCAGTAAGAAAGTTGTTATTGCTGGATGGTGTGAATCTATGGTTGAAGAATATGTAGGTCAGTTCGTAGAAAAGACTTTAACATCTTTAGGATTCGAAACACAGACTACTGTCTTCAAACAGGATGATCGTATCTACTGTAATGTAGAAACAAGTAATAATTCAGTTGTGATTGGTAAGAATGGTGTTATTTTAAGAGCATTAAACTTCATTACTAAGAGTGCTGTAAATACTCAGTTTAAAGAACGTATTGAAATCTCTGTAGATATCAATGGTTATAAAGAACAGAGATACCAGAAGGTTGCTGCAATGGCGAAACGTTTTGGTAAGAAAGTACAACATTCTAAGATCAATATGAAGTTAGATCCTCTACCAGCTGATGAAAGAAAAGTAATTCATCAGGTGATTGCTGAAATGCCACATCTTGCAACACAGTCACACGGTGAAGGAAAAAACCGTTACTTAGAAATTTATTATGTTGATTAAAGAAGGCTCTGCCTTCTTTTTTTTTCATTCTTTTGATAGAATGGATAGGAAGGGAGATGCACATGAAAAAATTGAATTTATTAGAAGGACGTATTGTCCCTCTTCTTATAAAACTCACATTACCTATTATTGGTACATCATTTCTAGAAATGGCCTATGCACTCATTGATATGCTTTGGATTGGAAAGCTTGGTGCTTCCTCTATTGCGGCAGTTGGTGTAGCAGGTATGTTTAGCTGGTTATCAAGCGGACTCGCAATGATTGCGACACAGGGTGGACAAGTTAAAACAGGACATTCATTAGGTGCAGGTAATCAAGAAGCAGCTACAGATTATGCTTCATCTGCGATTCAGTTAGGGATTATATTCGCACTATTATTTTCTTTCTGTACAGTCGTATTTTCAAGATTCTTTATTGGTTTATTTGGCTTATCATCACAATTAACTATTAATCAGGCAGTCAACTATTTACGTATTACATGTGGTTTGATTATCTTTAACTTCTTAAATATTATTATGACTGGTATCTTAAATGCCTCTGGCGATAGCCAGACTCCATTCCAGTGTAATAGTGTTGGTTTGTTATTAAATATTATCCTAGACCCATTCTTTATCTTTGTATGTAATCTAGGTGTTGTAGGTGCAGCACTTGCGACAGTATTAGCTCAGGCTTTTGTATTCCTACTATTTATGAGACATAACTTTAAGAAGAATACATTACTTAAACATATTTCATTGAAGAAGGTTTATTCAAAGTCTTATTATAAGAATATATTGAGAATTGGTTTTCCATTAGGATTACAGAGTATGTTATTTTCTGTATGTTCAATGGTAGTGGCTGCTTTTGTGGCTGAGTTTGGAGATGCAGCTGTTGCAGCACAGAAGGTAGGTACGCAGGTAGAAAACATTTCTTGGTGTATGGCGACTGGATTCCAAACATCTATTAATGCGTTTATTAGTCAGAACTATGGAGCTGGGAAGTATGACCGTGTAGAAAAAGGATATCGTACAATGCTGGTATTTTCTATACTATGGGGTATTGTATGTACAAGCTTGATGGTCTTCTTCCCTCATGTGATTTATGGCTTCTTTACTGATGATATAATGGTTACTCAAATTGGAGAAAACTATCTACGTATAGTGGGTCTATCAGAGACATTTATGATTCTAGAATTAATGATTTCTGGTGCTTTTAGTGGATTAGGAGAAACAATTCCCCCTTCTATTACAAGTATCGTATTCACATTAGGACGTATTCCTGTTATTTTATTAATCTTAAATACATTCCATTTAAATGGTATCTGGTGGGTTATTTCTTTCTCAGGTATTATTAAAGGTTTGGTTAATTTTATTTGGTTCTATAAGTATAAGAAAAGAACACTTAAGGAGGTTTAGGTATGAATGATGATATTATTTGTGCTATTGCGACATCTCGATTAGAAGCCGCTATTTCTATTATTCGTATATCAGGAAAAGGATGTATTGATTTTGTTCAGAGTTTCTTTACAGGTAATTTGAATAAGAAGTCTCAGACTATTTCTTATGGTTATATTGTAGATGGTGAAGAGAAGGTAGATGAAGTGCTTATTTCTATCTATCGTGGACAACATACATTTACTGGTGAAGAAATGGTAGAAATCAACTGTCATGGTGGTGTCTTTATTACAAATAAAGTTCTTTCTTTATGTTTAAAGAAAGGTGCGAGAATGGCTGAGCATGGAGAATTCTCTAAGCGTGCATTCTTAAATGGACGTATTGATTTATCACAGGCAGAAGCGATTAGTGATTTAATTACAGCGAATAATGATCAGGCAGCAAAACTTGCATTAAAAGGAATACAGGGGAATATCACAAACTTCATTAAAGACTTAAAAGAAGACTTAATTAAAATCATTACTCAGATTGAAGTAAACATTGATTATCCAGAATATGAAGATATAGAAGAACTAACAGCTGAAAAGCTGTTACCTGGTTCTGTATCTTTAAGAAAGAAGATGGATGATATTCTTGATCGTTCTAAGAATATGCATTTAATAAAGGATGGTATTTCTACTGTCATTGTAGGTAAACCTAATGTAGGTAAGTCTAGTTTATTGAATGCATTATTAGAAGAAGATAAAGCCATCGTAACTGATATTGCAGGAACAACTAGAGATGTAGTAGAAGGTTCTATTCGTTTAAATGATATTGTATTGAATATGATTGATACAGCAGGTATTAGAGAAACAGAAGACAAGATTGAACATATGGGTGTTAAGAAGTCTTTATCTTTGATTGATCAGGCTGATTTAGTATTAGTTGTATTAGATGGGTCTAGACCCTTAGAAGCAGAAGATAAGGAACTATTAGAACGTACTGAAGGATTGAATAGAATTGTATTAATCAATAAGTCTGATAAAGGTTGTGTGATTGATACAGCAGGTATTCATATTAGTGCTAAAGAGAATCATATAGATGAACTCATTCAACATATTAAAGATGAGTTTGACTTCAGTGCTATTACTAATTCTCAGGCACAGGTACTTGCGAATCAAAGACAGGTACAGTTATTAGAGAAAGCATCACAGTCATTAAATGTTGCGATTCAGGCAATGGAGGATGGTATTCCTACAGACTTGATTGTGACTGATTTATATGATAGCTGGGAGAACTTAAAAGAGATTTTAGGTGAACAGGCTAAAGAAGATTTATTGGATGAATTGTTTAAGAGATTTTGTATTGGGAAGTAAAAAGATCCTCTAGGTCATACCTAGAGGATTTCTTCTTTTGAAAATAAAAGGAAGGATTCACACCCTTCTATACATTAACGCCCTACACTTGTGGCGGTAGGAGCCGTACTGATAAGGTATAAGTAGATTATGGATTAGTATATTGATTTGTCTAGAATTCAGCTATTTTTCGAAAGTATTTCTTATGGGGATGCTGATTTCCAAAGAACCTAAAATTGAATTTTGAAACCAACTTGCATATTAAAATACTAGATGCTATAATTTGATTGCAGATTGGAAAGCAATTAACATCAAAGCGAAAAGGTAAGGAATGGTGCTCCTTACCTTTTCTAGTTCTTTAGAGTGTACTTATCACTAGGCTGGTTATCGTTTAAATCTTTTGTCCAACCATTTGCATATGTAATAAACTAAAACACCTGCCACGACAGATACTACTAAATTTAAAATACCTTTCATAGTGTGAGAAAGAGGAAATACAAGCTAATTTAAATAAAAAGAAAGGAGATAGCTTTCGCTATCTCCTAGGTCCATCTACTATTGATATGGTTCCCTTTGATGTTATCTTAATGCTGTACCGAAATGTAGTGCTATATAAGCCAATTCATCTTTATTAAATGATTTATGATAATGTTCTTTTACAACATCATTTAAAATCATTGCACATTTATATTCTGTTTCATTTTCAGTTTTGATTTTGTCAGCTAATACATTATCATGTAGCTGTTCATCATTCTTTAAACGCTGAATTGCAGGATAGAAATGCATTGATAATCCCTGATAGAAATCATCATTCTTCTTTAAATTTAATCCTAAACGATTATTGATTTCCTGTACGGCTTCTAAAGTAATGCTTTCAGTTTCCTGATCAATAATATCGCATTCACTAAAGAAGTCTAAATCTAATAATGTCATGTTTGATAAATACATCGCACAATAACAAATATCATCTTCAGAAATTCTTACATCATATTTCTTAGATAAATCATAGACGATTAACTGTGAAATCTGATAAGTGTTGGCTTGTTTTAATTGTTCAATCTGAGATGAACTCATTTCGATATAAGATCCAGATAATTCTCTTGTAATTGATAAAGCAAGATGAATAGATAAGTTGTCCACTACTGTATCTGAGATATCCATGTTTGCTTCTGTCACATACTTCTTGATTGTCGCAAAGATAATGACTTGAACCGGATAAATCAAGATTTGATACAGGTTTTGATTCGGTTGAAGACGGATGATATTTCCATTGGAATATATTTTTTCCGGTCCTGGCGGCGCATTCAATTTTTGCGCTGAATTTATGGAACTTGGCATTTGGGCTATTTTATATTTTGTGCTATAATTTCGCCATGTATCTGGGAGAAGACTTTAAAAAATTCCTTGAGCCGCAGACAAACCGCCGTGATTTTATTTTAAATTGGCTTTCCGCACGCGGTGTAAAAACTGCCGTCATGCCGATTGACGGACACGAGCATATATGCGTTGTTTTTCCAAAGGAATCATACAGCCCGCTTTTTAAAATAAAAACCGTGATTGCCCATTATGACATTTTTCCGGGAAGTCCGGGCGCGAATGACAATACTTCATCCGTTTTTTGCCTTATGAACTGGGCTGCCAGGCTTTATAACAGCGGAATCCGGCACAATGTGCGCCTTATTTTTACTGACGGAGAAGAAATTACTTCCGTGCGGAAAGATTCTGAGCCGGCGCAAAAATCTTTTTCCGCGGAAAATCCGGTTTCGGCGCAGGGGGCTTTTGGGCTTGCAAATGTCTTTAAGCGGCTTAATATTGTTGACGACGATGTCTACGTTTTTGACGTCAAACACCTTGGCGAATTCATCAGCGATGGCCGTGGAACAGTTCCGGTTCTTTCCAAGAGCTTTGTTCCCTTGAAAGCCGGTTCAAAATTCAGGAACAGTTTTTTTTCCATTGAATCGCGCATCGCCCGGATTCTGCGTTCATCCTGCGACGGAAAATTCGTTTCACTTCCTGTTCCTTACAGCGACAACGCCGGATTCCTTGCGCATGGAATAGCCGCGGTCGCGGAGATCAATGCAAAATGCCGCCGGCTCGATAATCTGGGGCTGG
>OQVT01000806.1_pt1 | contig 18701 bp, 12 predicted proteins | sample 1691561 | NCBI WGS metagenome assembly OQVT01 (sample SAMN03418260, study PRJEB22391) | human gut metagenome | biome: human-gut; feature: organic feature; material: feces | host: Homo sapiens | place: Tanzania | collected 2013-01 | reverse complement strand
ATAATTGCTCATCGTGTACCTCTCGCCTATCTGATTCTTGGCGACCTCTATTATGAACCTGACGATAATGGCAAATCAAACAAGCAACTTGCTGTAGAATACTACATGAAAGCAGAAGAACATGCTGTGTTGGACCGACATGGCGCAGAAAGAGTGCTCGACTATTACAGAAATGGAGGGATTGTCCAACTGACAGAAGACGATATCAAGCGATTGGAACTGATTGTACAACCTAAAGATGTAGAGACGGAATGAAAACAATAAAACAAGCAGTTAGAGCCTTATTACTATTCATGCTAATACTCTGTAACATAGGAGCCTATGCTCAGAAAAAAATGGAATACAACATCGACTTGCTCCAGAAGGTGTAAAATTGGCAGGTATGTACAACATACGGCAAAGTGATGACAATAAAAGAACTTCTGATGAATTTACGTTTGTTGGATGTTTCCCTGCCGATAATCCGAAATACACCATCGGTATGGTTGTCATTCGTCCCCATAAACTACCTGCAAATATTGGAATGTTGAGTAAAGAGGGGAACCAACTGATAGAATGGGTGATGAATAGGAATAAATAGAAGTTGTACCCGACACTGATTTGATGGAGTCATTATGAAAATGATAAAAATAGAGATTATTTTTCAAATGTGAAATTGGCAGAATGATACCGCATATCAGAATAGAAATCTATAATGATATGCGGTATGTTATATGTATATCACAAGCCGTCTCCACCGCTTTTCTCATAATATATAAGATTGCCCTCAAAATTAAGTGTCTCGTGCTGCACTCCGTGTCTTTGGATATACCTATTTGTGGTGGATATGTCGCTGTGACGTGCTTGGTCACGAGCAACGACAACACCATGCGCATTTGCCAAGTCTCTTATGCCAGAATCCTTCAGACTGTAGAACTGATAGCATTTGTCCCACTTTAGCGCCTTGCGCATTGTTCTCCATCTGTTGTTGAATTGTTGGGAGCTGAACTTTTCTTCACTCGGCATGAATTTAGGTCCGAACAGATAGTAATTATTGGGGTAATTGAATGTACCTAAGTCGAGCATCAGTTTGATAATCATAGCATTCAAGCCAACTGCAGCATCCTTACGGTTTTTACTTATTTCCTTAGATACAAAGATTGATTGGTCTTTGATCGAGATGTCACCAATTTTAAGGTTGCTCATCTCGCCAGGACGAATCAGAGTGTAGTATTGCATCATGCAAGCAAGAAAGAACGGCTTGTCCACCTTGTTAAGATGTACTGCCATCTGCTTCAACATTAGAGGCGACAAGTCTTTGCGGAACTTCTCGTGTTCAGGCAGAACCTTGATATTTTCCACCGGGTTCGTCTTTATATGCTTTCGCGCAATCAGAAATTCAGCCAAGCCATAAAGCCAAACGCGATAGTTGTTTCTTGTTCGTGCTGAACTTTCACGGTCAAGATATATCCAGTCTATGAAGTCCGTGCAAAAAGTGACATCAAACTGGTAGGCGTATTTGATGGGACTGGTTTGCTGCGCGATGAACTCTCTGAGAACGCTGATTCTTGAAGAATAGTCTTGGCGTGTCTTTTTCCTGTCCATTCGTTCTACATACTCGGAAAAATGTTCCAGGCAATTATCAAAAATGACGAAACCTCTGCTTTCGTCATTTGTAACCCATGGATTCCAACCTTGGGAAAGCTGTTTGGTCAAAACCGCAATTATTTCACTTGCTCTGTGCTTTTTCGCTGGCACACTAAGACTGTCCTTTATGTAACATCTCTTTCGGCGCATGGCATCTTGTGCAGGATCCCAAGCTGTGAAATCAACAAACCAACGCACACCCTTATGTAAAGTGGGAGGTGTGTACCCCACAATGTTCGAACAGTTTCCGTTTCGAAATCTTGAATACATTTTCTTTGTTTTAAAATTACTATATGTAAGCATATCGCAAACAATTACAAGTGGTAATTGCTTTTGGCGCATATTTGGCGCAGTTTACAATAGCATAAATTGTGCAAGTTAAACAACGAAAACTAAATAAAATTAACCTATTTAACAAATATTATATGTAACTATGTATGATTTGACGCAAATAGAAGTGATAATGTTAACATCTTTTATGGATATTACACATGAAAAATATACTAATAATCGGATTACTAAGAGCCATCTTTGTCGCATTATTGTCGAAGGCATAAATGAGTAATCGGTGTAACTTACTGGTATCCAATAAGTTACACCGATAAAGTTGCGGAGGCAGGATTCGAACGTGCGACCTCCAGGTTATGAGCCTGGCGAGCTACCAACTGCTCCACTCCGCGATGTTACATCCATGAGGTTTAAGCCTCATTTCTGAATTGCGAGTGCAAAGGTATGGTTATTTTTGCAAACCGCCAAATGTTTTGGCGATTATTTTTCAAAAAACCTCGTTTTTCATATATTTTTAAGGTTCTCGCTTGTTTATTTCGTATAATCTGATTACTTTTGCACACATAAATAGCTTGTGCAATTTTAAAATAGGAAAGGACAAAGATATGTCAATCTCGAAGACAAGACAGAAGCTCGTGGACGTTGCTCGCCAATTGTTTGCGAAGAACGGCGTAGCGGCTACGACGATGAACGACATCGCTGCGGCATCAGGCAAAGGGCGCCGCACGCTATACACCTATTTTAATAGAAAGGAGGATGTGTATTATGCGGTGATCGAATCGGAGTTGGAGCGCCTGAGCGACAAGTTGGATGAGGTTGCGGCCAAGAAGATTCGTCCCCAGGACAAGATTATCGAGCTCATTTATACCCATCTGAGCATGATTAAGGAGACGGTGGTTCGCAATGGCAACCTACGCGCCGAGTTTTTCCGCAACATCTGGACGGTGGAAAAGGTTCGCAAGAACTTCGACGAGGACGAGATCGAACTGTTTCGTAAGGTTTACGCCGACGGCAAGGCCGACGGCGAGTTTGACATCGACAATGTGGATCTTGTGGCCGACATCACCCATTATTGCATCAAGGGCCTTGAGGTGCCCTTCATCTATGGTCGCTTGGGCCACGGCTTGACCGAAGAGGCCAGCAAGCCCTTGGTGGCGAAGGTGGTTTATGGCGCCTTGGGCAAGCACAGTGCGCTAAAGTAGCGTGTGCCCTTTCATCGTGCTTGACACGAGGGCACACAGCCGTTTCGCATATTGTAAAGTATAAATTATATTAAAAACAGGCGTTACGTTGCATATAAACTTTGGGAAATTGAAAAACAAACGTATATTTGCACGATAAAATGGGTATGTTGGGCATGTTGTCTGGCAGAGTTTTACGTGCATCGGTTACAAACGTCACGTTGTCTCGGTAGGAAACCGTCCACACATTCATCAAGAATAAAGCGCCTATTTGCAGGCCTTCGCCCAACGCGGCTTCAGTCCACGGCATTGGCTTAGTCCTGTAGCAAAGGTGTAATTAATTGTAAATCAATAAACAACAAACAAAAATGGGATTATTAACAGGTAAGACCGCCATTATCACTGGTGCCGCTCGTGGCATTGGTAAGGCCGTCGCTATGAAGTTCGCCTCAGAGGGCGCTAACATCGCATTCACTGACCTTGTGCTCAACGACGATATGGCCGCTGGCTTGGAGGCTACACGCAAGGAGATCGAAGCCCTTGGCGTTACCTGCCGCGCATACGCTGGCAATGCTGCCGACTTTGCTGAGACAGAGAAGGTTGTCAAGCAGATTCACGCCGATTTCGGCTCAGTCGACATCCTCGTCAACAACGCTGGTATCACCAAGGACGGCTTGATGCTCCGCATGAGCGAGGCGCAGTGGGACGCCGTGCTGAACGTCAACCTGAAGTCGGCCTTCAACTTCATCCACGCTTGCTCACCCATCATGCTGCGCCAGCGCAGTGGTTCAATCATCAACATGGCTTCGGTGGTAGGTGTTCATGGTAACGCCGGCCAGTGCAACTACGCCGCCTCAAAGGCAGGTATGATCGCCTTGGCTAAGTCTATCGCCCAGGAGCTTGGTCCTAAGGGTGTGCGTGCCAACGCCGTGGCTCCTGGTTTCATCGAGACAGCCATGACCGAACAGTTGCCCGAAGAGATTCGCAAGGACTGGATGAAGAAGATTCCTCTTCGTCGTGGTGGCAAACCCGAGGATATTGCCAACGTGTGCGCCTTCCTGGCTTCCGACATGGCAAGCTACGTGAGCGGTCAGGTCATCCAGATCGACGGCGGCATGAACATGTAATCTGCGCGATTCACTGATCATGCAGGTCGTTTACGAAGACAACCATATTATTATCGTATATAAGGAGAGCGGCGAGATTGTCCAGGGCGACAAGACTGGCGATGTGCCGCTTTCCGAAACGGTAAAGGATTATATCAAGACGAAGTACCACAAGCCCGGCAACGTGTTTCTCGGCGTGGTGCATCGTCTTGACCGTCCTGTTTCGGGGCTTGTTATCTTTGCCCGAACCAGCAAGGCCCTCACGAGGCTCAACGCCATGTTCAAGGACGGCGACATCCACAAGACCTATTGGGCCATCACGAAAAACGCCCCCGCCATTCCCGAGGCTACGCTCACCCACTGGTTGACGCGCAACGAGAAACAGAACAAGAGCTATGCCTACGATCGCGAGGTGCCCAACTCCAAGAAAGCGAGGCTCGCCTACCGTGTCATCGGCCACACCGACCATTACAACCTTCTGGAGGTTCACCTCATGACGGGTCGCCACCACCAGATACGTTGCCAGCTGGCCCACATGGGCTGTCCCATCAAGGGCGATCTCAAATACGGCGCCAAGCGCAGCAATCCCGATGGAAGCATCTCATTGTTGTCACATTCTGTGGAGTTTGTCCACCCTGTCTCCCACGAGTTGATCCACCTCGACTCGCCCCTACCTGATGATCCTCTTTGGCACGGCATCGCCGAAACTGTAAAAACATAACCCCCATCAGCATGACACTGAGCAAGACAACTAAAAGAATAGGTATTGTTATCCTAACGCCTTTGGTGTTAGTGGTCTTGCTTTTTGCCTTATTTTATTTCCCGCCTTTCCAGAACTGGGCGGTCCGTCAGGTCACCCACTACGCCTCTGAGGAGCTCGGCATGCACATCAGCGTAGGGAAGGTGAACCTGAAATTTCCCCTCGACTTAGCGTTGCATCAAGTGAGCGTGCTTCAGCCCAACGACTCGCTGAAGGGCGTCACCGACACCGTTGCCGACATCCATTCGGTGGTGGTCGACGTACAGTTGTGGCCCCTCATGCATCGACAGGTCATGGTCGACGAGTTGGCCTTCGAGCAAATGAAGGTCAACACCGCCAACCTCGTCCACTCGCTCCGCATCAAGGGACAGGTAGGCCAGCTCCGCCTGAAGGCCCACGGCATCGACCTGGCCAAGGAGCACGTCAACATCAACCATGCCGTCTTGGCCAACGCCCAGCTCGATGTGGCCCTGAGCGACACCGTTCCCAAAGACACAACCCCCAGCACGAACTATTGGAAGATAGCCCTCGCGCAGCTCCGCCTGCACCAATCGAGCCTCACGCTCCACATGCCGGGCGACACCCTCTCCGTAGCCACCTATTTTGGAGAGGCGCAGGCCCAGAAGGCTTATCTCGACCTTTATAAAAATCTCTATACCGTTGGCCATCTCGATTGGCGCAACGGTGGGGTCCACTACGACCAGAACTACGAGAAGCCCACCGCTGGCCTCGATTTCAACCACCTGTTTCTCAGGAAGTTGGACCTCAAGGCCGACTCGTTCTACTTCTGCGATTCCAAGCTCCACATCGGCATCAAGTCGTGCCGTTTCGTGGAGAAAAGCGGCTTGCAAGTCGACAGCTTGCGTGGCACATTCTCGATGGACAGCACCCGCATGGATGTGTCGTCGCTACGATTGGCCACCCCCGAGTCGCGCCTGGCGGTCGACTTCGGCATGGATCTCAACGCCTTCGCCGACAAAGCACCGGGCAAGCTGAAAGCCATTGTCCACGGAGAGGTGGGCAAGCAAGACATCCTGAAGATTGCCGGGCCAAACCTTCCACGCGAATTGGCGCGCCGCTGGCCCAACTACCCCTTGGGCATCGATGTGGTGGCACGTGGCAACATGCAGAAGATGCACCTCTCGGGCGTGCGTCTCCTCCTGCCCACGGCGTTTCGCATCACGGGCGATGGCTTTGCCGCCAACCTCACCAACCCCAACCATCTCAAGGCCGATGTTGCCCTACACGCCAAGACCTACAACCTCAACTTCCTCACGCCAATGCTCGGGCCCGCTCTCGGCAAGACGGTTCGTGTGCCGAGTGGCATAGCGTTTGACGGCAAGATACGCGTCGACGGCAGCAACTACCTCACCCACTTCGTGGCATCGCAAGGAGGGGGCGAATTGCGCGGCAACGCCCAGGTTGACATCAAGAAGATGGCCTACAACGTTCGGCTGAACGCCCAACGCCTACCCTTGCAGAATTTCCTTCCCAAGATGGGCTTCCACCCCTTCACGGGTTACATCACCGCCCAAGGCGAGGGTGCCGACATCCTCTCCCCCAAGATGCGCCTGAAGGCCGAGGCCGGCATCAATGCGTTCCAATATGGCAACTACAACCTCGACAACGTGGCCGCCGTGGCCACCATCCATAACGGTCGCATCCACGCCGACATCGACTCCCGCAACCCACTCTTCCAAGGTCAGGTGAACCTCTACGCCCTGACCACGGGCAGCCGCATGCGCGCCACCGTAGCGGGCGACTTGCACCATCTTGACCTTTACAACCTGCGCATCACCGATGTTCCACTAACCGTTTCGGCTTGCGCCCACGTCGATATGGCCACCAACCTCAAGGAATATTATGAGGTGCGCGGCATGGTGAGCGACATCACCATCCACGACCCGAAGAAGTATTATCGTCCCGAGGATGTGGTGCTCGATGTGCTCACACGTCGCGACACCACCCACGCCGTTGTGGATTGCGGCGATTTCCACCTCGACATGGATGGCAGGGGCGGCTACGAGCGCCTGTTGAACCATTGCACGCGCTTTATGGCCGAGGCCCAGAGCCAGATGAAGGAGAAGCGCATCGAACAGGCGAAGCTCCGCGAGCAGTTGCCCAACGCTCGCCTGTATCTCTCTTGCGGTCAGGAGAATATCGTCAGTAGGTTCTTGAAATTCAAAGGCTACAAGTTTGAGAATCTCTATGTCAATATGACCTCATCGCCCTTGGCGGGTCTGAATGGCAACCTATCCGTCGACTCGCTGGTGATGGATAGTTTCCAGATCGACACCGTTCGCCTGCACCTCACGTCGGACGAGCGCAACATGACCTACTCGCTCCACGTGCAGAACGGCAAGAACAATCCCAAGTATATCTTCAACGCCTTTGCCGACGGCGGCCTCAATGAGCGCGGCACCTACATCAAGACACGCCTCTACGACTGGAAGGACAGCCTCGGCGTGAGCTTCGCCGTGCAAGCCTCCATGCAACAGCACGGCATCAGCCTGCACCTCTATGGCGACGACCCTGTGCTGGGCTACAAGCGCTTTGCCGTGAACGACAGCAACTACGTTTACTTGGGCGACGACCGACGCATCCGCGCCGACATGCGCCTCCGGTCGGCCGATGGCATGGGTGTGCAGATCTATACCAATGATGAGAACACCGACGCGTTGCAGGATGTAACCGTCACGCTCCATAAGTTCAACCTTGGAGAAGTCTTGGCCATGATTCCTTTCACGCCAGACATGTCGGGCATCCTCAATGGCGACTTCCACGTGGTGCAGACCCCCGACGAGCTTTCGGTTTCGTCGACGGTCGATGTGGCCGACATGGTCTATGAGGGCAACGCCATGGGCCACGTGGGAGGCGAATTCACCTACATGCCAAAGACCGACGGCAGTCATTACGTTGATGGCATCCTCACCCACGACGGCCATGAGGTGTGCACCCTTACGGGCTCCTACCAGTCGGCTGGCGAAGGCTATCTCGACGCCGAGCTCGGCTTGGAGCGGCTGCCCCTGAGCATGGCCAACGGCTTCATCCCCGACCGCCTCTTGGGCCTGCGCGGCTACGCCGAGGGCAACCTCACGGTTCAGGGATCACTCAGCAAACCCGACATCAATGGCGAGGTGCTGTTCGATTCGGCCTACATCTTCAGCGAGCCCTACGGCATCGTGATGCGCTGCGCCGACGACCCGTTGCCCATTACAGGCAGCCACCTGGTGTTTGAAAACTACGACCTGTTTGCCAACAACGCGTCGCCGCTCACCATCCAGGGTTATCTCGACTTCTCCAACACCGACGACATGCAGCTCAAGCTCCGCATGAGAGCCGACAACTACCTGCTCATCGACGCAAAGGAAACGGCGCGGTCCGAGGCTTACGGCAAGGCGTTTGTAAATTTCTATGGTCTGATGCAGGGAGCGGTCAGCAACCTGTCGATGCGCGGCCGACTGGACGTGCTGGGCACAACCGACTTGAGATACAACCTGAAAGACTCGCCTCTCTCCACCGACAACCAGCTGGAGGGCCTTGTGGAGTTTGTTAATCTGCAAGACACGGCCGAGGATGTCATCAACCGTCCGCCGCTCACGGGCTTCAACATGGACCTCAACGTCAACATCGACGATGGCGCCCATGTGGATTGCTACCTCAATGCCGACCACTCCAACTATGTCGACATTGTTGGCGGAGGCAGCCTGCGCTTGCAGTACAATCCCGTCGACGAGATTGTGGTGCGTGGCCGCTACACCATCGGCAGCGGTGAGATGAAATACGCCCTGCCTGTCATCCCGCTGAAGACCTTCACGATCCAAGACGGCAGCTACATCGAGTTTAAGGGCGACCCCATGAACCCCACGCTCAACATCACGGCCAACGAGACCACCAAGTCGACCGTAGGCGGCACGTCGGGCAATGGGCGCACCGTCGAGTTCACCTCGGGCGTCATCGTCACCAAGACGCTCAACGACATGGGTCTCGAGTTTACCATCGACGCACCCGAAGACATGACCATCCACAACCAGCTTCAGTCGATGTCGAAGGAGGAGCGCGGCAAGCTCGCCGTCACCATGCTCACCACAGGCATGTACCTGGCGGATGGCAACACCAGCAACTTCACCATGAACTCCGCATTGAGCGCGTTCCTCAACAGCCAGATCAACCAGATCTCGGGCAAGGCCCTGCGCACGCTCGACCTGAGCTTTGGCGTTGAAAACTCGTTTGGCAACAACGGCACACTCCACACCGATTACAACTTCAAGTTTGCCAAGCGCTTCTGGAACAACCGCTTACGCATCGTCATTGGTGGAAAACTATCATCGGGCAGCGAAGTGCAGATGGAAGACGAGACATTCTTCGACAACGTGACGTTCGAGTATCGCCTGAGCGCCACCTCCAACAAATACCTGAACCTCTTCTATGAGCGCGACGGTTACGATTGGCTTGAGGGCAACGTCAGCAAGTTTGGTGGCGGCTTCATGTGGAAACGTAAGTTGCGCCATTTCAAAGACCTGTTCCGACTTAAGGACCCGCAGGACGAGATTCCCTCAATGCCCACCGACTCTACCAAGAAAGAAAAGAAAAAGGAATGAAGACCTACCGATTGCTTCTCATCATAGCGGTGGCCAGTCTGTTTGCGGCCTGTTCCACCACCAAGAACATCCCCGAGGGCGACCAGCTGTTCACGGGACTCGACGCCATTACATACGAGGCTCCCGAGAAGAGCCGCCACTATGCCGCCATCCAGGAAGAGCTCGACGCCGCCCTCGCCACGACTCCCAATGGCGCCCTCTTCGGGAGCAGCAGCGTGCGCTCGCCGTTGCAGGTGGGTCTATGGGTGTGGAACGCCTTCACGAACGACGATTCCAACTTCGGTCGGTGGATGCTCAAGTCGTTTGGCAAGCAACCCGTGCTCATGAGTTGGGTCAATCCCGAGCTGCGCGCCTCCGTGGCCAAGGAGGTGCTTCGCGCCCATGGCTATTTCCGGGGCGACGTGAGCTATCAGGCCCGCACCCTGCGCAACCCCAAGAAGGCCAAGATTGCCTATACGGTCAATGCCGGCCACCTCTTCACCATCGACACCTTGCAGTACCTGGGGTTCCCCGCCGCGGGCGACAGCCTGATTCGCTCCACGCTTTCCGACGCCAAGATCAAGCCGGGCGACCCCTTCGACGTGTCGACGCTCGAAGGAGAGCGCACACGTCTCAGCACCCTGTTTCGCAACAACGGCTATTTCTATTGGCAACCCTCCTACGCCTCTTATCTGGCCGACACCACCTCCGTTCCCGGCAAGGTACAGGTGCGCCTCCAAGCCATCGAGAAGCTTCCCGCCAAGGCCAAGCGCCCATGGTATGTGGGCAACATCTGCATCGACCTACGCAAAAACTACCTCGATGCGCTCACCGACTCGTTCCAACGCGGCTCGTTCATGGTACGCTTCCGTGGGCGTCGCCCGCCGTTGCGTGTGCCGGTCATCTTGCAAGGCACCAAGTTGCGTTCCCACAAACTCTATAGCTACCAGGACTATCAGGAGAGCATGGCCCACGTGAGCAGCACCGGCTTGTTCAGCGTGGTCGATTTCACGTTTACCCCGCGCGACACCACCTCGGCCAACGACACGCTCGACCTGCGCATCAACGCCGTGCTCGACAAGCCTTACGACTTCTACGTGGAGGGCAACCTCGTGGGCAAGACCAACAACCGTGTGGGTCCGGGCCTCGTGATGGGTTTCACCAAGCGCAACGCGTTTCGGGGAGGCGAACTGCTCGACATTAACCTCAAGGGCAGCTACGAATGGCAGACGTCGCAACAAGGCGAACGCTCAAAGTCGAAGTTCAACAGCTACGAGTATGGCGTCGACGCCTCCTTAATGTTCCCGCGCATGGTCATCCCGTTTGTCGATTTCTTCCGCGACCGCCTGGCGCGCTATTACCGCCGCAACCGGTTCTACGCCGTGCCCACCACCACGCTGAAGATGTCGTCCGACATTATCAGCCGCGCCAACTATTTCAAGCGCCACATCGTGTCGGGCGAATGGACCTACAGCCTCCAGACGTCGGCCACCAGTCGCCACCTGTTCAGTCCGTTGGTGTTCTCCTACGAGTATATGCGCAGTTCCACGGCGGCCTTCGACTCGGTGTTGCAGGTCAACCCCTACCTCTATTACACCATGCAGGACCAGTTTGTGCCCAAGATGCAATACACCTACACCTACACCAGTCCGTCCCACCTGCTCAACCCCGTCCGTTGGCAAACCACCATCAGCGAGGCGGGCAACCTCCTGTCGTTGGGCTATATGGCCGCCGGCAAGAAATGGGGGCGCCAGGGCAAGGAGATGTTCAACAACCCCTACGCCCAGTTTGTGAAGGTTGAGACCGACCTTGTGAAGACCTGGCGGCTCACCGAGCACAGCACCCTTGTGGGCCACGCCGCCCTTGGTGCCATCTGGGCCTACGGCAACTCGTCGAAGGCGCCCTATGGCGAGCAGTTCTATGTGGGTGGCGCCAACAGCGTGCGCGCCTTCACCGTGCGCTCCATTGGCCCCGGCCACTACCACAACGACGCCTCGGCCAACATCTATTACCTCGACCAGACGGGCGACCTGATGTTCCAGGCCAACCTCGAGTATCGTCCGCGCCTGTTTGGCAACCTCTACGGCGCGCTCTTCCTCGACGCGGGCAACGTGTGGGTGATGCATAGCGACGATCGCATCGGCGTGAAGTTTGAGCCCAAGAACGCGCTCCGCGACCTGGCGCTGGGCACCGGCGTGGGCCTTCGCTACGACATGGATTTCCTCGTGATCCGCCTCGACTGGGGTGTGGGCCTGCACGTGCCCTACAACACAGGCTTCTACAACGTTGATAGCTTCAAGAACAGCCAGAGCCTCCATTTCGCCGTGGGCTACCCCTTCTAAAAAAAGACGCGGCGCGCCGCCATCGTTTTTAACAAAGAATTAACGCCCGTCCCGCTCAATAGGCACACTTTTTGATTGGGAGGGAACAAGATTATAGAACACACCAACATGAATCAGAAAGAAACACCGGTCCTGCTGCTTACCGGTTACTTAGGCAGCGGAAAGACCACATTGCTCAACCGCATCTTGTATAACGAGAAAGGCATTCGCTTCGCCGTCATCGTGAACGACATAGGCGAGGTGAACATCGACGCCAACCTCATCCAGAAGGGAGGCGTGGTAGGCCAGGCCGACGACAGCCTGGTGGCCTTGTCGAACGGTTGCATCTGCTGCACGCTGAAGATGGACCTCGTGAAGCAGCTCAACGACCTCATCAACCTCCGCCAGTTCGATTACATCGTCATCGAGGCCAGCGGCATCTGCGAGCCCGCCCCCATCGCGCAAACCATCACCACCTATCCGCAGATGGTGGCGCCGGGCGCCCTGAAGAATGGCGTGGCGCGCCTCGACGCCATCGTGACCGTGGTCGACGCCCTGCGCATGCGCGACGAGTTTGGATTGGGCGACCACCTCAAGGCTGATCACGACGAGGAAGACCTCGCCAGCCTGGTTATCCAGCAAATTGAGTTTTGCAACATCATCCTGCTCAACAAGGCCGACATGATTTCGACCGACGAGATGGCACACCTGAAGGCCATCATCCGCGAGATACAGCCCAAGGCGGCCATCTACGAGTGCAACTATGGCGACGTGGAGCTCAGCAAGATCATCAACACCCACTCGTTCAACTTCGACAAGGTGGCCACCTCCGCCCGATGGATTGAGGCCATGGAGGGCGAGGAGGGCGATGACGACCACGACGACCACGAGCGCCACGATGAACATGAGCACCACCACGACCATCACCACCACGACCATTTGGAGAACGAGGAGTCGGGCGAGGCATTGGAGTACGGCATCCAGACGTTCGTCTACTATCGCCGCCCAGCCATGAGCCTTGCCCGCTTCGACGAGTTTGTGTCCACCCAATGGCCCAAGAGCGTCATCCGCGCCAAGGGCATGTGCTACTTCCGCGACGAGCCCGACACCTGCTACCTCTTCGAGCAGAGCGGCAAGCAGTTCAACATCACCAATGCGGGCCAATGGTTCGCCTCCATGCCCGCCGAGGAGCTCGAGCAGTTTATGGAGCAGAACCCCAACGCCAAGAAAGACTGGGACGAGAACTACGGCGACCGCATGCAGAAAATAGTGTTCATCGGCAAGGACATGGACCGCAAGGCCATCGAGGCGCTTCTCGACGCCTGCCTGGAGGATTAGCCCATCCTCCCTCAGGCCGACGGGCGAAGCGCGCGCGCACCCCGCCCGCGCTCTTCCTCAAACCGCAACCGTCCGCGATGGGAAAAGGGGGCACCAACCTCCCCCCCATCACGGACGGTTTTCCTTCAGCACGTTTCTCACCATGGTAGAACCCAAGCACCACTCTATGCACAACAAACCATCGAAGCCGACCCACGCTTATCTGCGGCTCCACACGGGCATCCTATTGGCGGGTGCCACGGGTGTGTTTGGCCGACTGATCTCTTTGTCCGAACTGCCCTTGGTGTGGTACAGGATGATGATTGCCGCAGGCGTGCTCGCCGCGGTGTTGGCGCTTGGTGGGCGGATCCATACGCCCACCCTTCGTGAGGCGTGGCGCATGGGGTGTTGCGGCGCGCTGCTGGCCATCCACTGGGTGCTGTTCTACGGCAGCATCAAGGCGGCCAACGTGAGCGTGGGGGTGGTGTGCTTTGCCCTGAACGGGTTTTTCACGGCCCTCCTCGAGCCCATGGTTTCCAGCAAGCGCTTCTCGCTACGCCACCTGTTGCTGGGCCTGATAACATTGGGCGGCATCGTGCTCATCTTCGGCCTCAACATGCAGTTCCGCACGGGAATCGTGATCGGCACGTTCTCGTCGCTCTTCTACACTTTGTTTGCCATTGCGAGCAAGCGCGTGCAAAGCGCCACGGGGGTGGAGAGCTCGGCGATGCTCCTGCATGAGCTGTTGTCGGGAGGATGCGTGCTGTCGCTTGCCATGCCTTTCTACGCCATGCACTACCCTTCCGCCTCGTTGTTGCCCCAAGGCTGCGACTGGCTGTTCATCCCGCTCTTCGCCTCGGTGTTTACCATTGGTCCGTTTCTCACGCAGTTGCAAGCCCTACGCTCCCTGTCGGCCTTCACCGTCAACCTGAGCTACAACCTCGAACCGCTCTACAGCATAGCGCTCGCCATGCTTCTCTTCAACGAGGCGCAAGAGCTCAACCTCTCGTTCTGGATGGGCGTGAGCATGATCGTCGCGGCGGTGGGGTATCATGCAATGTGCAGAAAGAGGAACGTTTTCGTTAAGCCAGATGAGCAGCGCTAAGTTAACTTAAACTCTGCCATGGCGAGAAAACGTGCCATGAAATGGAACGGAGAATAAACGCCACATTGCCACCGACCCCCATTTCGGATGGAAAAAACATAAGAATACGATGTCGGAGATAGAGCAGAACCTTGCAGAGCTCAAGAATCTCGAATAAACAAAGATGCAATATGAAAAGCCAAGAAGACATGGACAGCCCCGGCCCTTCAAGTCTTTGTCTTTTCGGCTTTCCATACCAATGATATATGATATAGAAAGCTACCCTCGCCATCTTCTCGATGTTCTCTGACAAGGGTTGAAAAGAAACCATAAGGTCCTAACAACCTACCTATTTCGGTCTAATGACGACCGATTTGGTTTAAATAGGCCTTTATCTTAATATTTAAGCCGTAGCGAAATCATAAACTCACGACCACGCAGCGGTACGCGGTAGTATTGGAAATTGGCTCTTTTATAAAGCGAAACTTCGTAGTCTTTGCGGTTAAACAGATTGTTGATATTTGCGCTAGCAGACCAGCGAGAATTGAAATCGTAGCGCATACCGGCATTCAAAAAACTGTTAATAGAGTAATGGTTACGGACTATTTCGAAGACAGATTGCGAAAAGTCGGCATACATCCGGAGTTTACTGATAGGATAGAAATCCATTGTTAAGGAATAATAGGCATTTTTCAGCAGATTGTCAGTTACGGAGAAGACATCAGGCTTTTTCCAACTGATATTTCCGGCCATGGTGAGTTTGGGCTGGAACCATGTTAGTCCGCTCCATTGCGCCGTGACTGAAGCATGCAAGGCATGATAGCGCAGATAATCTTCCACCTCGTTTTGAGATACAAACTCCTTATTATATGAATAATTGGTCTGTCCGCTCAAATTGATGTGGGCATCGCGAAAGTTCTTACGACATGACAGTGCCATGCTCCAGGTAGTTTTCGTGCGGTCGTTCCACACTGGTACAAAGAGCGTATAATCGGGCATATAAAGACTTTTAAGATAATGGTCGGAAGTACTGCGCGTCCAGCCGACATAAACATTCCACGAAAAGAGCGTGATGGTGTTCAGATACGACAGACGGAGATTCGCCAACGCGACACGCTGCACCGAAAGGCTGTCGATACCTTTCGTAAATGTACGGTAGTTGTTCATCATCGTTCCATTGAACCAAGGATCGGCGTTTGAAGCATTTTGGTTATAGGCTACCGATGTTTCCATTCTCAATAGATAACTAATTTGTTGAGTGAAATCGAGCGAAGGAGAGAAAAGAACTTTTTGGTCTTTTTCTTTCCGCCAGCCACAGCGGTAAATGGTATATTCCACAGGAAGAAGTAGTTCGACGTTTCCACTGCTCCACTGAATTTGATACGATGGTTCGAGTGTGTGCAGCCAATAGGACGAAGTAGCCGTCTGTTGGGTATCGTGTAGTCGGTTGTGCTTGTATTCTATAATGTAACCCAACGTCAAGGGATTGCCCGCTATATCGAAAGCCGAGGAAAGCCTGTGGCGCATAAACCAATGGTTCAGATAATAGCTCTGCCGTTTGTATTCGTTATCTGCTGTCCAATAATCAGAAAGTCGCTCGCGCGTCTGATAGGTACGCACAATGGAAGCCAAACTATAGACACGATTTGGAGTGGTCAGGTTGACATTGGCGACATTCTGAATAAAATATGGTTTGCGATGTATGTCCTCTCCCAAAGAGCCTAAATTGGTTACATTTTGATTATAGGAGCTGACATCCTGCCATTGCCCCGAAAGAACGTTCTCCACATACACCTTCTTGCCATTCAATTCGTAACGCACCTGTCCTTTTACTACATCTTCACAGCTCTTTTGCCGATTGTTTTCGTAAATACTGATTGTGTCGCCCGCATAATACTCGCTTCGGGTGCTATCCTCACGGTTTTCTCCTTCGTGATTGTAAAGCAGGTTGAAACGCAGCGTGGAATAAGGCGTGAAAGCGTGCATATAGTTCACTCCAGCAAAATAGGAACGATTGTCAAGATAGTAAATGGGGGAAATGGGTGGACGGCGGCTTGTGGAAGAATAGAGGAATGGAGAGGGCAGTGGCTCTTGCGTATAGACGCCACTGAAGTTTGACATGCCGTTTTGGATGCCGCGCAATGATGCCCCTCTGTTGTTCAAGGCTCCGGTAAATAATAGCTGGTTTTTCTTTGCCACTTGAATGCCCGTCATACTGCCGTCCCATACTGTAGGCGTGCCTCCAATTCCCACTTCTGCATCACCAAAAGGACGCATCTTGTAATTCTTTTTCAATTTAATGTTGAGCGTTGCATGGTTGCTATGAACTTTCCCTTCCAAGGAACGGACGGGCTGGTTATTCTCCATTACCTGAATGGTGGATACTGCTTCCGCAGGCATATTTTGGGTGGCTTGATTATATTGGTCTCCCATAAGATCCAATCCCTCAATGTTCAGTTTGTTGATGCTACTGCCTTGGTACAGAATTTGTCCGGAAGGCATCACCTCGATACCCGGCATACGTTTGAGCACATCCTCAATGCTGTAGTCCTCTTTTTGGCGGAATGACTCTACATAATAGTTAAGCGTATCTTTTTTTCGGGTGATGGCATCGGTTGCAAGCCGCAAGCCCTCGCCGAAACGCTGGAAGTGAACAATCTCTCTTGCACGCAGGAATTTAATCGGGTCTCTGACATCGGGGTCGTCTACAAGGCGCAAAATATTGTCATATGTCTTTCTTGCCTTTTGTTCTGCCGCCATGTTTTCGTTCAAATCGCTTATTAGATCGCCTGTTGACTGCATACTCGACGCGCTCCACGGGAAGCCGCTCGCCGCAGTGGGATAAACACCCGAAGTGTGGTCAACAAAATATGTGTCAAATCCACCCTTTCTTATTTCTTCGGGGCTCAAGTTTCTTGTAAGCTGATGAACAATAGCGCCAATCATTTCTAAGTGTCCGAGCTCGTTAGTTCCAAGAGGATAGACATAAAAATAATCTTGGAAATTTCTGTTTCCAAGATTATATAAATTGAGAGATTGTTCACTTCCAGCGTTTCGGCGAGGGCTTGCGGCTTGCAACCGATAGAATGGACAGCAAAAACTTTTACGCTTTCAATCCGTCGTTTGATAAATAATCATAAAAATTGACCTCAAAGATTTTCGCTTTGAGGTCAATCCTTTATCACTTATATTGGCAAACTTTTGTAAAAAAATCATACACGTTGCAAATGAACTCCATTAAACAGTGGAAAAGCTCTCTTGAGGGCGTGAGGGGAACCGGCGCGGCTTTATAATTATAAGGAGTCATTCCGCCGGCATCCGAGATACCTATGACCGTGCCCTTCAGCGTTCCGGCGTTTGAGTAGTCCCATGTTTCAAACCCTGCTTTGACGGCAGGGGAATCGCTGCTGAGCTCAAAGTCAAATTCCGCGGCATTTTTAAACATCGGGTCTGCGATTATCGGGTTTGTTATAATACCTTTTCTCACGGCGGTTCTTATTCCCATGGCTTTTTTGCGGTTGTCGTTCATATCAATATAAAGATCCTTGCCGTTTGTCAAATCCCAATACAGATTGTCTCTCTCGTCAAAAGCTTTTTTGTCTTTAATATTCGAAACTGCCCTGGTCTTTTTATCCGTGAGGAATATGTTACCGTAAAAGTCGGCGGTTTTTTTGCTGCCGTCCTCGGGAGCTATTCTGTCATAGTTGCTCAAAATTTTTGCTTGTGATTCGCCGCTCAGAGCAAAAATATTGTTTCTGACGGTGTTGTATGAGCCGTAGTGCAGGTGATAAGAGTCACTGCCGCAGGCGTAAATAAGATTTTTCTCGGCTGTGATATATGATGAGCCTTCGTCAAGATACAGACCCCAGCCGCCGTAGCCGCCCTCTTCGGGGTCGGCGAGTACATTGTGAATGACGTTGCCGGAAATAACCGTGCCCGGCTGATTGCCGAGGGTGTAAATTCCACCCATATCCGAAAGCCATCCTTGACCTATGTTATATATCAAATTATCTGTAATTTTATTGTTGTAAGTCACTGAGTATGAATATCCCCATACCCAACCTACGGATATAGCGGTATAATACCCGTCATGGACTTCGTTGTGAGAAATATCAACCGAATTTGCATGGATAACCAAAATACCGACCGCATTGTAATACACTCTGCCGTATTCCGAAATGCAGTTGTTGGTAACCGAAATGTTTTTCGTGACGGCAGGGTCGTCTGCGTCAATGTTTTTGCCGTGGATAAACACCGCCTGCGCGCCTATGTTGTTAAATACGCAGCTGTCAATTTCGGCATTTTGAACCGCTTCGCCCAAAAACAAAGCACAGGATGCAATGTCTTTAAATTCACAGTTTTTTATTTTGAAGTTTTTAGCGTTTTTATAAGAGATGCACACAACTGCAACGCTTACATGCGGACACCATAGCGATGC
>OQVT01000803.1_pt1 | contig 18718 bp, 19 predicted proteins | sample 1691561 | NCBI WGS metagenome assembly OQVT01 (sample SAMN03418260, study PRJEB22391) | human gut metagenome | biome: human-gut; feature: organic feature; material: feces | host: Homo sapiens | place: Tanzania | collected 2013-01 | reverse complement strand
TAAGTCAAATTAGTCCCTCCTTAACAAGATGTGCATTTTATCACAATGATTGCAATTACAGCAGCAATATAAAGAATGATAAACGTAATTGGAAGTATACGCTCAAGAGTAGTGCTATCCATATATTTTTTACTGTTTTTTAGAAACTGCCACTCATCTTTGAATGGAGCTGAAGGTAGTTTCTCTTCGATTGAATTAATTACGTTGAATTTTGCAGTATTTAACAGCTTATAGTTTCGAATATTGAGCATCCATAGAATACATATAGTTATTCCAGCTATCAGAATGAATAATGATTTTATGTCCCATGTAATTGAAACTGCGGCCATAATTGCAAGATTCAATGTGATAAAGATATTGTTCATATTGTCACGACGCTGGCTAACTGAATTTGCCATGTCTACGCAAGTTTGCCATTGATTCAATAGCAATTCCTTATCTTCAGTTGTATTCTCCAAAAATGATTCTCCTTTGAATTTACGCTGATAATACATATTTGGTCTTTAAATCATTACAGCGATTATAGTTTATGAAGCCTTCCTTTTGCAGACGTCCCACAACAACTCCACAAAGAATGTGTTCTTCTTGAGCAAAGGCACAAATGGCTGCTTTTGAAAAATCATTCTGAGTAGTAAATGTGTTGAATTCTTCTGTAGGAATTAGTGTTTCTTTTGCAAAGCTGTCAGCGGCATCTTCATCTTCTTCGGTTGTTCCATTTGGCTGGTTGATGTGGCCAAGTAAAATATGACCAAGCTCATGGAATAGACTAAACCAGAATTTATCTGCATCTTTGCCGCGAACTGTTAAGCCAACAACTATTTTGTTTCCGTCGTAGAAAGTTGCACCATGCAGGAAAGAACCTCCAATGTGAGGGAGAAATACAAGCGCAATACCGCAGTTGGATAATAGCTCAATCAACTTAGGGCAGAAATCCGAAGGATTCATTGTGGTCATGCTTCTTATTTCTGGCAAACTTTTCTTAAGCGATTTTAAATCAACTAATGAAGTTTTAATAGTACGAGCCTCCAGTTTGGCTTTCTGTGCCCATGCCAATAGAGCAAGATTACTTTTTTCTGTTTCGGCTAATCTACGACATGCTATTTTTGACAATTGCATATCCTCAATAATCTCAAGGTTTACAACTTCAAAATATTTTCTAAGATAAATAACCTTTTCGGTTGTATCTCTGGTCTCAGGAACCCAACCATTTTTAGACATTTCACGATAAGGTAGTTTTTTTGCAAGTTCCTTATCAGCATCCATGTCATTCTCAGCGTTGGCTTTTACAAGTTTTTCACGATAAGTGGACTCTAGTTTATTCCAAAACTTAGCAGGAACACCTAATACCATTTCTAAACGAACAGCAACATCCGGAGTCAACTGAACTTCGCCATTGATTAATTTACTAATATGTTTTTCGGACATACCCATGCGTACTGCAAATTCTTTCTGGCTAAGTCCTCTATCAAGCAACTGCTCTTTAATAGTTGCTCCCGGTGGTGTTGCAATAAAACTGCGACTTTTCACCATCGTAATACCTCCTTAAATGAAACGGAACTTTAATGATAATCTACAATTTCCATTACGTTTGCAATTTGAATTTCATTCCCTATTTTTTCAAAAACCAGTCGATAGGGATGAACTAAATCCATTGCGTATTGACCTTTGCGATTTCCTTTTAATGGATGACATCTTCCAATATGGAATTGAACCATCTCTTCAACAGTATCGGATGCATCTATTTCATCTATACGCTGATGGATTTTTTCGGCCATTTCTGAACCATATTTCTTTTCTGCCTCGCTTGCGATTGTACACACCTTTTCAATCTTGCGAGTCTTATATGTTATTTCCAACCCATCACCTCTTTCGCGAGTTTACCTTTGAGGTAAATATATTATATCCTTATTTGCTATAAATGTCAATAGTATTGGTTTACCTGAGAGGTAAATTGATTGTGATATGTCAAAAAGATAGGACAGTAGAAACTGAATCTACTGCCCTGAAAATTAGAATTCCTGTGATAGTGGCACCCAATGGTCATCTGACATATCATGTGCGAATTCTGTATTGTTGATATAAAGTTGATTATCTTTGTCTCGGACAAATCCCCAGTGGAGGGAATGCTCCGCAGCATAGTTCTTGAATGCATTGAATTTGTTCTCAATCTGAATGTCGATATTCTTGTCCTTGCCCTTGGTCTCGCCACCCTTGGTCTCAATAACCCAGACCGTGCTGTCTTTCTTCATAATGATATAGTCAGCATAGAAGAGCCACTGATTCTGAAGCCCATCCCTATATACGATGGAGAAGTATTGCTGACCGGTGTCTCCGTTCTTATAGACCCATTCAATATCATCACGGCTTTCGCAGAATTGCTCAAATAGCATTTCTGATGTACTACGAACAAGGCTTGTGGCATATCCGGAAGTATAATCATGGTATGCATTGGTCAGGTATTCCACCTCATTCTTTACACCCGGGTCGTACTTATAGAAGTCCTGCTCCGGAATATGGAAGATTGACTTCTTCGGATTGAGAGGAAGAGTCATCTGCGTATTCATACCTGCAGTCACTTCACGGAATTCTTCCTTGAGTCTGTGCTCGTTATTGATGATAAATGCGTAAAATTCTGAGGTATCCAGTAACAACAGCTTCTTATAGGAAGAACCACCCATACGGAACAGACGCTCCAGTATTATTTTTACCTTGGCTGACTGCATGCCGATGGTGCTCTTAATAGCATCTACGGAGTGGAGCAGCTCAATACCATGCTTGTGGGTATTCACAAGCTTGCGAGTGGTGTAGTAGGTAGTGCTCTCAGCGACCATATCGGTGCGGACATATTCGCCATACAATGCATGACCGATAATTTCATCACCGAACTGGTAGCCTGCTGCCATAAAGCGGAGCTTATTATCTGTGGTGCTTGTGGACAGATTATATTTTCTCACCAGAGCATCGTAGATTTTATTCAGAACATTACGCTCGCCCAGACTGCCGACATCCAAGTCACGGATTTCCTTTTCTAAGGTGAAGGTCTTGCATTTTTCCTTGAGGAACAATCTGCGAGTCTCGTAGGCCTTATCCATATTGGAGAGAAGTCCTGCTTTGTATTTCTCATCAAAGGTATAGACATAGCAGAAATCCAAGAGGTCATCTTCGTAGTGCTTTGCCTCTGGCATACGGCGAATTCGCCCGATGGTCTGAATCTCAAAGCTCTCGCTCATGCCTTCTCGCAGTTTGACGAGAATCTTAGCACGAGGGCAGTCCCATCCGGTGCTGATGGCCTGTTTCATAAGAAGAAACACAGGGATAGCATCATTCTCGGTCAGATTGTCCGGCAAGTCCTTTTTATCTTCACTCATCCACTTGCTGACCATGCCATTATCGTAGGTATAGCCCATAGACTCCAGTTTCTGCTCTACAGCGACAATGTTCTCTGGCTGTCCGTTCGGGAACTGTATAAGCACGAGAGGACGGATATTTTTACCGATTTCCTTATATCTGCCAGCGATAGCTTTCCTTTTTTGCATCTGCAAGGTCGAGCAGATAATCGTAATCATCGGTAATTTCTGTGTTGTCAGCCACGCCTTCATTGACATAAAGAACCTTGGTAATAAGGCCTGCACCGATAACATCTACTTCATCGATTTCAAAGAACTCGTATCTCTTATTTTCAATAGCGGTAGCACTGACACGAACAATGTTCTTGGACGCAAATGCGTCGATGATGATCTTCGCCTTGGCGGTGTTGTTGGAATGCTCCTCATCAATAATGACGATAAATTCAACACCGGCACGATGTGCGTCTGCAATACGGTCAAAGAGATTCTTACGCTCGCTGTCGCGAATGGCTGTGTTACCACGTTTGGTTACAAGCTCCCAGTTGATGAATGTTGTGCTGCTGGGTGCAAATCCATTCAGCAGTGCATCGAACAGATTTTGTGTTGTTCTGCCCGGAGCGAACTTCATCATTTTCTCACGGCTCTGTTCCTCAAGATTACCTTTGCCGGGGCAGAGCCAGATAAAAGCAGTATTAGCACTCACGTTGGTAAGGTAGGTATCCACATAATCGATGAGGATGATGGTTTTACCGGAACCGGTCGGCGCTTTCATAATAATTGTTTGTTTACTGTCTTTCTTGGAAGTAAGGTCAATCAGCTTGATAACGGCCTTTTCCTGAAAATCAAATAGCTTTATGGATAACCCGGAAGTTACCATGATTCGCCCACCTCCTGTAACTCAAATTTGAAGTAGTCATCCGGGATAATATGGATGTCAACATCGCCGAATAGCATATTTTGCTCTGTGGTGAATAACACATTTCTGGAAACATACAGAGCTTTCACATCCTTATATTCATCCCAGTGCTGTTCCAGTGCATCGGCCTCCTCATCGGTGAGAACCAAGAGATACTGGCTACCATCTAGATTGATACCATGCTCCAGCTGAATCATCTCTTTAATATGGTCAAGCAGCTCATCAGTAAGAGAATCCGAGTCCTTGGAGACGAAATCGGTGCGATAATATTTCAGATTGGCAGGGATGCCATTTGAGTAAGTGCTTCCATTTTCTCTAATTCCGGAGATTATAGTTTTAAGCCGAGGGTATGTTATATGCGAACAAATATCGTTTTGATTATTAGTACAAAGGATAAATGTTCTGTTGCCGCCATCTGATAAGTTCAATTCGAGTACAGATTCTCCAGTAGTTCCAGACCCAGCAAAAAAGTCCAAAATTGTGCTGTTTGCATTGGTAGTTGCACGAAGAATTTCAGTAATAAATTCTAACGGCTTGGGATAAGGGAAACGTTTGTCTTCAAATATGTTACGCACATGAGAAGATCCCTTTGTTGTGAAAAATTCTTTTTCTGTCCATATAGTGGGTATTTCACTACCTACCGTTTGGTTTTTGCCAAATTTAAGTGTTGGCATATTTTCTTCAGTGCCAATTACAGGAAGTTCTCCTGATTCTATTTTTTTGATAACTCCTTCTGGTAAATACTGCACGCTATATTCGTTGGGGTTATTTTTTGATTTGTTCTTGGAAATCTTTATATAGCCTTTTGCCCAGTCGTTTAGTAAACGAGGTGATATCAGTCTCCAAACACAGTCGGCACCCTTGCTACTGACTGGCCATAATGCAGCTGCTCCATCAGGTGCTTCATCATAATCAAAAACAAAGTCGGTAGGCTTCCCTGTATACAAACCTTCAGCAATACGTTCAGTAAGGGATTTGCCAACACCAATAATGTGCATGGTTTCTCTATCTATAAAAATAGGATATGTTTGATTAGGACGTGTTGTTTTATCAAATGTACTTAAAGTTAACCCTTCAAATGGACTACGCTCAATACCTCCAGTAAAACTCATTGTTTTCGGATTGAAATCTGTAGGCGTAATGAATACTAGATATTCCTGTAAGAATGTAAAACCACCATTTGGTTTGCCTCCTGAGGTTTGCACTGTAACACATGTTACCTGTTTGTTTTCAAACATCTCTTGGCACATAACCATTAAATTGTGAACTTCATGGTAACCTATGCTGATAATAAGCACTCCAGAGCTAGATAGTAGCCTTTTAGCTATTTGAAGTCTTTCATTCATAAAAGACAGCCATTTACTGTGGCGAAATCCATCGTTCTTATCTACAAAAGCGTCATCGTAGATAAAATCTTTATTTTCGGTATTGTAAGGGGGATCAATGTAGATAACGTCAATCTTGCCAGTATGAGTCTTTTCCAACAGTCGGAGGCTATGAAGGTTATCGCCTTCAAGAAGAAAATTGACACCGCCTTTGGTAGTGGTGATTTCTTTATCCACGCATTCAGTAAATATGGGAACGTTATCCCTCATCTGTATATCAACGGCTTCTTCGTGGCGTTCCCACATGAGGCCGTATTTCTTTGCGTTTAATTCGCTTTCGATTTCTCCGAGGGCAATGAGCACCTTGTCATCGTCTTTATGTTCTTCACGGATGGTTTCGAGGAATGCCAGCATGCGCTGACGTTTCTCTTGCGATAAATTAGCCATCGTTCTCATCCTCCTTATCTGGTACAAATTCGATAATATCGTCCACTTTACAATTCAGCACACGACATATCTTTTCCATGGACTCCAATGATACATAGTGGTCACGGCGGAGCCTTGTGGATATATTGGCACTGTAGCCAGCCTCCTTCTGAAGCTGCGCCGGTGTCATTTCTCTATCTATCAACATGTGAAATAGCTTCTTATATGTAATAGCCATGATTTATCCTCCATAAACTATCGTCAATAACTGCCCTCTATTTTATCACGAATACGTGAAAATATCTACTAGGTAAAAAATACAATCTAATAATATCTATAGCCTTCGGTCGTTACGATTTAGAGGATTTTTTATTTTTTTCGTCAAAACAGCCTCCATGTTTCCAGTGGATAGTGAAAGAAATATTCTCATAATGCAAATTATTGGCGCAAATCCATTGTCCAATGGTGAGAATACTCTGTATTAGGTCATAAACCTACCTGCCGAACTGCGAAGGGTGACAGCTAATTGTATGAAAGATTTACCAACGAATACTTGATAGCAACCGAAAAATCAATCGTAAAGATTTGCGATTGATTTTTTGTACGTTTATACATATAATATAACCACTGATGTTGGAAAGGAATCGATTACTATGCGTGAAACAAGAATATTAGAATTCAAGGAAACAATTACTAATACTTTTCTGAAAACAGTCAGTGCCTTTTCAAATTACAATGGCGGAACAATTCTTTTTGGTGTAGATGATGACGGAAACGTGAAAGGCTTGTCGGATGTAAAGCAGGCTTGTCTGGATATCGAAAATAAAATCAATGACAGTATATCCCCTCAACCAAACTATATACTTGAAATACAAAATAATGATCAGACGATAAAACTCACTGTAAAAGATGGGCTTCAGAAGCCGTATTTATACAAATCGAAAGCATACAAACGAAATGATACAGCAACGATAGAGGTAGATACACTGGAATTTTCAAGACTTGTATTAGAAGGAAAAAATATTAGCTTCGAAGAATTACCCTGTAAAGATCAGGAACTATCATTTGAAATTTTACAACGTAAGCTAAAAGAAAGTATTCATATTGAAACGTTTAATCTGGATACTTTAAAAACATTGAATCTGTATGACAATGTAAATGGTTTTAATAATGCAGCCGGACTTTTAGCAGATAAAAACCATTTTTCGGGAATTGATATTGTCAGGTTCGGTGAGAACATCAGTATTATTCAAAAAAGAGCAACCTTTGAACATATATCAGTTTTAGATGCATATGAAAAAGCTCTTGCTGTATTTAGAGACTATTACAAATATGAAGTAATAAAAGGCGCTGACAGAAAGATTATCGAAAAAATACCGGAAACATCTTTCAGAGAAGCAATTGCAAATGCTCTGATTCATAGGGTATGGGATATTGATTCACACATCAGAGTTTCCATGTTTGATGATAGAATAGAAGTTATATCTCCATGCGGATTGCCCGTTGGAATAACCGCAGAAGAATATTTATCGGGTAAGCTTTCTGTCTTAAGGAATAGAAATCTTGCAAATGTATTTTACAGATTAGGCTTTGTAGAGATATTCGGAACAGGAATTACACGAATAAAACAACTGTATGCGGAGAGTCTTGTAAAACCGGATTTTGAAGTGTCCGAAAATACCATAAAAATTGTGTTGCCAATATTTGAAACGAATATTAATTTAACCGAAGATGAAAAAGCAATTTACAAAATCTTAAGTAAAACGATGTTGAAACCAATAAGTGAACTTGCACCATATGTCCCATTTGGTAAATCAAAAACAACACAGTTACTGAAATCTATGGAGGAAAAAGGTGTGGTTACAATTGAAGGAAAAGGCAGAGGAACAAAATATATAATTAAGTGACTGAGAACATAGAGAATTATTCTGGAAAGCAAAATTTACAAGGATCCACAAAGCCCGAAATACCAAGAAAAACTAAGAAACGCGAGGTTATGCAACAATGATAAAAATCCTATTCATTTGCCACGGCAATATCTGCCGCAGCCCGATGGCGGAATTTATGTTAAAAGACATGGTAAATAAGTGCGGCATTGCGGATGACTTCTTTATCGAATCCGCTGCTACCAGCAGCGAGGAGATATGGAACGGCATGGGGAATCCCGTTTATCCGTCGGCAAAGGAAGAGCTTGCAAAGCATGGTATCTCCTGCGAAGGGAAGCGTGCCCGACAGCTTACCAAAGTCGACTATGACAAATATGATCATCTTATCGTCATGGACGAGATGAACCTCCGCAACACGGAAAGGATCACCTGTCACAAGGGCGGTAAGATCTCAATGCTGCTTTCATACACGGATCATCCAAGAGCCATAAGCGATCCATGGTACAGCGGCAATTTTACGGCTACATATAACGATATAAAAGAAGGCCTTGAGGCTTTCCTTGATTACATAAAGGATTCATATCAAACCCTATGAAAAATAAAGCTTTTATAACAAAAGACGATCAGGAGCTCTTTTATTTTCACGAAGAGGAAATACCTTATATTTCATATAAATGCCTGGATGATCTAGGCTTTGTAAAAAACGCCTTCACCCTTCGCAATACCTTAGGCGGTGACCCTGTGACGATGTTTACCGACCGTGTAAGCGTCGGAACACTCGACTCTGCCGTTAAATGCAATTCGGAGCTTTCGAAGGAAATGGGTACAGATATTTCGCACAGGGTCTGTCCCGAACAGAAGCACACTTCAAATGTCCATATCGTAGCAGAAAGCGATATCGGCCATCCTATAGATAATACTCCGATACATGACACGGACGCTCTCATAACGAATATTCCCGGTACAATGCTCTGCGTAAGCGTTGCCGACTGTATCCCCATCTGCTTTGCCGACCCTGTCAAAAAAGCAATCGGTGTCGCTCATTCCGGCAGAAAGGGCACCATGAACCGTATCGCTGCAAACGTTGTGCAAAAAATGCACGATGCTTTCGGCTCCGATCCTAAAGATATAATCGCAACTATAGGCCCCGGCATATGCATGGACTGCTATGAGGTAGGCCCCGAGATCAGAACCGAGTTCGAGGACAGCTGGGGTGTACAGGCCTCAAAACCTTTATTTAGAAAACACGGCGAAAAATTTCTCCTCGATCTGTGGCTTGCAAACAAAATAATATTGCTTGATTCCGGTTTACGTGATAAAAATATAATTGTTACAAACATTTGTAACCGCTGCAACAGTGACAAATTTTATTCTTTTAGAGCAGATAAGAAAATACTGAATGAAATATCTGCCTCTCTTCTACTTAATGAAAAATGCTAAAAAAGCGAGGACAAACTATATGAGTAAGAAAAAATATGTTGCTTATGTCGGTACTTATACGCATGGAAAAAGTAAGGGAATACATATCTATGATTTGGACGTGGAAAATGGAACCTTAACCGAAAGAAAAGAAGTTCCTGCCAGTAACTCTTCTCATCTGTGCTGTTCCCTGAACGGTAGATTTTTGTATTCCATAATAGATGCCGGTGTCGGTGTTTACGAGATCATGCCGGACGGAGACCTTAAATTTATAAACAAAAAAGATATCGACGGAATGCGCGGACGTTTTCTTTCGGTCGATCGTACGGGTAAATATCTTTTCATAGGAGGGTATCACGACGGAAAAGTAACCGTTATGCATACTCACAGAGACGGTCGTCTCGGAAGTATTATGGATGGTGTATTCCATAAGGGTATCGGAACCTTTGCCGAGCGCAATTCCCGTCCGCATGTTACATGCGTTGTCCCTACCCCGGACAACCATTTCCTCTGTGCCGTAGACAATGGCATAGACCAGATCAAGATATATCGCATCACCGAGGAAAACAAGCTTGAGCTTGCAGATACCTTAAGATGCAAGAGGGAATCTGCTCCAAGTCTTTTAAGGTTCTCTCCAAACGGAAAAAATGCATATATTCTTTCCCAATTAGATAACAGTGTTGAGGTATATTCATACGAATATCCGGAGGGCGCTTCGTCCCCTAAATTCGAAAAGCTACAGAGCATAAGTACAATCTCGGATGAGCTCGATCCGATACATGATGCCGCAGCCGGCATGTGCTTTTCTCCTGACGGAAAATATCTGTTTGCCTCAACGGCAGGCGACAATACTCTTTCGATGTTCTCTATAAACGAAGAAACGGGAATCCTGACCAAGGACTTCTCTCTTCCTATAAGCGGGGAATATCCTAAGGACATGGCTGTTTTCCCTGACGGAAAGCATATCGCTGTTATAAACAACGAATCAGGCTCCATTACTACATTCAAGATCAACTATAAGAAAAAGATCATAACCATGAGCGGCAAGCCTCTCAAGATCGATACGCCAAGCTGCATACATATATTTGAACTTCCCGAGGCCTCCGAAGAACAGGACACTATCGTAAAAAAGCCACAGGTAGCAGAAAATCTTTGATAAGATAAACATTATCCATGACCAAAAAACCGGGTCTCGTTGCATTCTTTGCATCGGATCCGGTTTTTTATATTATATATATTTTATTACCATTTTGTTTATGGGCGTTCCGAGTGAAGAAAACTTTTCTTCATACTCCGTCATGACATTTCCTTTGTTCATTTTCTCGTCATTGTGAAGATCATAGGTAAATGCCTCGGTTTCCCATCCGGCTCTTGTTGCTTCTTCAAGAGAAAAATCAAAAAGATCCCGGTTATCGGTCTTAAATTCTACTTTTGAGTCTTTGTACAGGATCTCCTCGTATCTTCTCAGGAATTCAACCGATGTCAGCCTTCTTTTCGCATGCCTGTCCTTCGGCCACGGGTCGGAAAAATTAAGATATATCCTGTCTACCTCTCCTTTTTCGAACACATTTGAAAGATTCCTGGCGTCCATCCTTATAAATCTGAAGTTGTCGGAAGCTTTTTCTTCGGCTTTTAATGCCTCCGCTTTTTCAACCGCCCTCAAAAGCACCGAGCTGTACATTTCTATTCCGATATAATTTATCTTTGGATTCTCTTTGGCCATCTGCATTATGAAGCGGCCTTTCCCCATGCCGACCTCGATATGTACAGGATTTTCATTCCCGAAGATCTCAGACCATTTCCCCTTACATGATTCAGGCTCATTTACGGCAAACTCACTGCTGTTAATTATCTCGTCGGAGCCCGGTATATTTCTTAAACGCATTCGTACTCTCCTTTTATCAGTCCGCTATGTCCTTAAACTGGACGGGTATAACCTTTTCAATATCCCCGGGGGCAACCTCGACCGAATAGCCTATCTTACCGCCACTGAAAAATACCGTTTCAAACTCCAGCGCACTTATATCAAATGTCGTCTTAAAAAGTTTTTTCATTCCTATCGGTGAACAGCCTCCGTGTATATATCCGGTCAGCGGAAGAAGCTCCTTTGACTTGATCATCTCTATATTCTTTTCGCCTACCGCTGCCGCTGCTTTTTTCAGATTCAGCTCCTTGTATACCGGCACAACAAATACATAATGCTGCCCGCTCTTTCCTATAGTTACGAGCGTTTTAAATGCCTGCGCCGGATCCTTTCCGAGTGCCGATGCAACCTCCATGCCGCTTACCGCATCCGTATCCGCATAGGAATAATGTTTATATTCTACCTTCTTCTGATCAAGCACTCTCATTACGTTTGTTTTTTCTGCAAGCATATGCTCTGTTTTCTTCTTCATGTATTTTCTCCGTCTGTTTGATATATATTTCTTTTAAGCCGGATCTTCTTACAGTCTAAACAGATCCGCTTAAATATCTTACTTTTCGAATTCCCATACATGATACCACAAGAAAAAATATTTTCAAACAAAATGATCCCCCGGATATTTGTAGGATACCGGGGGACCAAAGTGTTCTATTAAGCTGCAAGAAAGGTGGTATATCTAACTTTACGCTATAAGAAAGGTGGTATATCTAATTATGTGAAAAGAAAAAGTTATATAAACGAGAAAGTATCTATCAAGTTGAAATGGTCAGCTTGCGATAGCCTTGCCCAAGGCAGCACACTCTGCTTTCTCATCATCTCCGGGTGTTTCATTGCATATGTAGCTCTCGCAGGCAAGGTCTATCCCGCTTGCCTCGCAGTCTGCCTCCCAGCTGCGCATCCACTCTCCGTCTCCCCATCCATAGGATCCGAAAAGAGCTACTCTTTTTCCTGTAAGGCTGCCCTTAAGGCTTTCAAACATAGGTTCAAATTCTGTTTCTTCCAGAACCTCTGCTCCCATAGCCGGGCATCCGAATGCTATAGCATCATATCCCGATACCATAGAGGCATTAAACTCTGCCGATGTAAATATTTCGGCATCCGCACCTGCCGCTTTTGCTCCTTCAAGGACTGCGGAAGCCATTGCTTCTGTATTTCCTGTTCCGCTCCAATATACAACAGCTACTTTTTTCATTTTAATCGTGTCTCCTTTATGTGAATAATTTGTTTATTTTGCGACTGCGAGTTTATCAAGTCTTTGTCCGCGGTCAAGCGCCCTGCAGTACTGCTCGGTACATTTTCTGTATTTTTCAAATGTATCTCTTGCCTTGACTTCATTTCCGTAAACTTTCCAATATCCGACGAATTTACAGGCCTTTCTTTCTATAAATCCGTTTACATCTTCCGGGGGATAGCTTAAAAACAATCCTATCTCATGCGGAAATCCGTCTTCTTCCGAAATCCTTTTTTTCAGGGTCTGAAGGCATTGTCCGCAGCTCTTGCCCTTATACCCGTATTTTTCAAGGATCTCTGCCGCCTCCTTTTGTATGAGGTCCTTTTTCAGGTATTCCGGTCTGTACAGATACATCAGAACACGATTCTCACAGCAGTATAACGGAAGCAGGCAAAGTCCCTTTGGAACAAATACTCTGTTCAGTTTTCTTATCTCCTGTGAAATATTCTCCCTGTCCTCTATAAAATAAGAAAACAGGCTGCCTGTCTTTAACCCCGCAAGAGTAGGGGCACAGTGCAATACGATCTCATTATCCGACATACTGCAGCTCCTTCGGTTAGTCATCGCTAACCGCATCGTAAAAAATTTGTTAGCACTTCAACATTGGTCATCGCTTTGGTTAGTCCTTGCTAACTGTCGTTAGTATATTATATGTTATCGAAAATATCAAGAGGAAATTTTATTTTTTTCAAATGCCGGACGAAAGACTTGTAAAAGCTAATTCCACTCTCTCCGACGAACCCGGTGACTTGTAAAAAAGAATTCCACCGTTCTTGATGTCATCCGCCTCCAAAAAAACGGCAGAAGACATATCTCCCTGTTTTCCCGGGAAAACATATCTTCTGCCTGGTCTGTATTATGTTCTAAAATTTACGCCTCTACCTTAGGAAGCTGTGCAAATGAAGCCTCAAGCTCCTCATCTGTCGGGATATAGTCTGACATCTCTCCGTTATTGAACTTCTCATATGCAACAAGGTCAAAGTATCCTGTTCCTGTAAGACCGAATACAATAGTCTTTTCTTCTCCGGTTTCCTTGCATTTAAGAGCTTCATCGATAGCGGCTCTTATAGCATGTGAGCTTTCCGGTGCAGGAAGGATTCCCTCTGTACGTGCAAACTGCTCTGCAGCTTCAAATACAGAGGTCTGTTCTACGCTTCTTGCTTCCATATATCCATCATGATAAAGCTGTGAAAGCGTACTGCTCATTCCGTGGAATCTGAGTCCTCCGGCATGGTTTGCAGACGGGATGAAGCCGCTTCCCAATGTATACATCTTTGCAAGCGGGCAGATCTTTCCGGTATCGCAGAAGTCATATGCAAACTTACCGCGTGTAAAGCTTGGGCAGGATGCCGGCTCTACGGCGATTATACGGTAATCTTTCTCTCCTCTGAGCTTTTCACCCATGAACGGTGCAATAAGTCCTCCGAGGTTGGATCCGCCTCCTGCACATCCTATGATGATATCCGGCTCGATATTGTATTTATCAAGTGCGATCTTTGTCTCAAGACCTATAACCGACTGATGAAGGAGTACCTGGTTAAGCACGCTTCCGAGAACATATCTGTAGCCCGGATTTGCGGTTGCCACCTCAACAGCCTCTGATATAGCACAGCCAAGGCTTCCTGTCGTTCCCGGATGCTCGGCAAGTATCTTTCTTCCTACCGCTGTTGTCTCTGAAGGTGAAGGAACAACAGATGCTCCGTATGTTCTCATTACTTCTCGTCTGAAAGGCTTCTGCTCATATGAAACCTTTACCATATATACTTTACAGTCAAGCTCGAAATAAGCACAAGCCATTGAAAGTGCTGTTCCCCACTGTCCCGCACCTGTTTCCGTGGTAACACCCTTAAGACCCTGCTTCTTGGCATAATAAGCCTGAGCTATTGCTGAATTGAGCTTATGGCTTCCGCTTGTGTTATTTCCTTCGAATTTATAATAGATCTTTGCAGGCGTCTTAAGCTTCTCTTCAAGGCAATATGCCCTTACGAGAGGTGACGGTCTGTACATCTTATAAAAATTGCGGATCTCTTCCGGTATTTCGATGTATGGTGTTGTATCATCAAGCTCCTGCTGTACAAGCTCTTCGCAGAATATAGGAGCGAGCTCTTCAGCTGTAAGAGGCTTTCCGGTTCCCGGATTCAAAAGCGGCGCCGGTTTATTCTTCATGTCCGCTCTGAGGTTGTACCACGCCTTTGGCATCTCATCTTCGGAAAGATAGATCTTGTAAGGAATTGTTTTTTCTGACATTGTTGTCTCCTTTCGTTGATTGTATTTTTCATAATAATTATTTTTCTTTATCCGTTTCCGGCAAAGTTTTATTCAATTCATAATTTTCGGTATTTGTCGGAAGCTCCTGCTTTTCAAGCGAAAATTCCGCAAGTTTTTTTACGATAAAATATATCCATGCAAATACCGGCACTCCTATAAACGCTCCGACTATTCCGAAGCATCCGCTGAACAAAAGGATCGCAACTATTACCCACAGTGCAGACAGTCCCGTTGAATGTCCGAGGATTTTAGGTCCAAGGAAATTCGCATCGAACTGTACGAGAACGATCATAAATATTACAAATCCTAAAGCCTGCCACGGATTGATAAGAATGATTATCGCCGCACCTAATATCGTTCCCAAATAAGGTCCGAAGAACGGTATTATATTTGCAACTCCGACTATAACGCTGACAAGTGTTGCATACGGCAGCCTGAAAAGGACCATTCCGAAGAAGCAGATAACTCCCATAACGATGGCCTCGAGGATCTTGGCTCCGAAGAATCCGGAAAAGATCCTTGCGCCCTCCTCCAGAGCATCCATAACAAGCCCACCCGCTTTTTTTCTGAATACCGCAAGGCAGAGCTTTCTTCCCTGTGCCGCAAGCTTTTCTTTGCTGATAAGTATATATATCGAAAGGATAAGCCCGACAAATATGTTCAGCAGGATATTAAAGGCTGAAACTATTCCGCTTGTAAGGCTCTTATATGCGTCTGTACCGACACCGAAATGTCCCAGGATCCAGTTGGAAGTATCGCTTGTAAAGCTTTCGATCGTAGGATAGACTCTTTCATGCCAGAATTCCTTATCCGAAAGATTGAACACCCAGTCATTGAAATTATTTATAAGCTCCTTAAATGACGGGATTATCTTTGTAAGCGTCACGCCCAGCTGCGGTATGATAAGAAACATCACCGCAATGATAATGAAAAGCATTATCGCCATTGAAAGTGCTACAGATATCCCTCTTATCAGGTCTTTTCTTTTTTTGGTATCACAGGCTATCCTTTTTTTCATCAACCCCTCTATACCCTTTACAAGCGGTGACAGGAGACATGCGAAAAAAATCCCGAAAAACAGGGCCTGCATGCTCGAAAGAACGACTCCTACTGCCGGTAATATATTTGTTTTATCAAGAAGATAAACAATAACGAGCACACCGATGATAACCGTAAGAATCTTTATTATCCGTCTGTATTTGGAATTCGCCGATTTATTCTCGTTCATAAGCTGTCTCCTTATTCCATATGCCTGCAACATGATGTATTGTAGCACTCATTCAGATTTATTTCCATAAAAAGCGTATGTATGATAGAATATATTTGTTTATATATAAAAGATTTCAACCACTGCCATCGAGGTGATTTACATTTATGGATAATCGTGAATGGTATCATGTAGATAATGTCGCAAATGTATTTCTCGCGACCGTAAATAAAAGGGATACACGTTCCCTGAGAATAAGCTGTACCTTAAAAGAACCGATCGTACCCGAGCTTCTTCAGGAGGCTCTTAACGAAACGATCATACAGCGTCCGCAGTTTCATGTACGCATACACAAAGGTTTTTTCTGGCATTACATAGAAGAGGCAAAGACCTCTCCTGTTGTTGTCCGCGAAAATAAGCGTGTATGCCCGCTGCTCTATGATCCCGGAAACAGGAAGCAGCTTCATTTTGAAGTCAGCTATTTTAATAACCGCATCAATTTTGATATGTTCCATGCCTTAGGTGACGGAACCGGTGCGATCGAATTCACCAACATCCTGACCCTTAACTATCTCAAAAAGCTTCATCCGGAGCTTAAAAATGCGGTCATACATGCAGGTGCTTCGGCTGACGAGCTCTCACAGGACAGCTATAAGCAGTTTTTCGGAAATAATAAGGAATCTCCGAACAGCCGCAAACATGCCTATCATCCGAGAGGTCTTAAGCTTCCCTATGACCAGCTCCAGTTTATCGAGGTTCAGATGCCTCTTAAAGCTGTCCTTAAAAGATCTAAAGAGCTTGGTGTAGGTCTTACCGGATACATTACCGCTGCGCTTACGCTTGCATTTATACAGGATATGCCTTCACTTGCTATAAATACACCGGTTACGATAAACCTTCCTGTAAACTTAAGGAACTATTATCCTTCCGATTCGATAAGGAACTTTTTTAATAACATAAGCCTTTCGCATGTGACGACCGGTACCGAGGATCTTGAATCGGTTGCAAAGGAAATGGATGCTCTTTTAAAGGAAAGCCTTTCACCCGAAAAGATAAAATCACATATGGATTATTATCTCGGGCTTCAAAAAAATGCGGCTGCACGTGCAATACCGCTTTTCCTGAAGTCTCCGGGGCTGAAATTTTTCGCAAAGCTTGATGACATGTATGCGTCGGCCGTAGTTTCGAATCTCGGAGTTATGAAGATCCCGGATGAAGTGGCTAAGTATGTTGATTATTACAGTGCATACTGCAGCTCAAAGAATATATTTATCACCATGTTCAGCTACAAGGACCGGCTTACTCTCGGAATAACCAATCCGTTTGTAAATACGAGCGTTATCAAGGATTTTGTAAGACGCTTCTCAAACGATGGTATCCCTGTCCGAATTTATTCAACGGAGGTGATCCGATAATGAAATACTGTCCTTATTGTAAAATAGAAGTCGGCGGCGATCATGAAACATGCCCGCTCTGCCAGAATCAGCTCACCGGAACTCCGACAGAAAAATTCTGGCCTACCCCGAAGCCTCCGAGACAGAATTCAAAAGGCTATAAAGTCCAGCTGTTCATTGCATGGGCCGTTGCGATACTTATTTTCTTTTTCGACCTATGGGTGGATAAACAGCCGGGTATCTCGTGGAGCATTATCGCGATCATCTGGATTGCCGTTGCCGAATGGACCATACGCTCCGTTATGCTGATACATCACAATGCCGCAGGGGTATTTACGCGTATCGCGCTTTCGGGGATCATAGTGCTTATCGTGAGCTCATTATGGTTTCCTATGCTGCTCGCGGTTATTCCTATACCGCTTATCTGTATCCTTGGCCTGAATTTCTTTATAACGCTTCTCGACAGGAACAATGACGGAATGATCAATTTTATAAGTGCCTTTGCAACCGGCCTTATCTCATGGATAGTTGTGATCGTATTTTTTAAAAGCGAGCTTACCGTTCTTTGGAAGGTATGTCTTATGGTAAGCTGTATCACGCTTGTCGGAACCCTTGTGTTCAAGGGAAAGACCTTATTCAGTGAAATGAAAAAGAGATTTTCTTTGTAAGTCTTTTTGATGATGATAACGAGACCGTCGCGCAAATGCGGCGGTCTTTTCATTGCCCGGAATCAAAACAAAAAAGAAGTGCTTTTTTATAATAGCAAATATATCAGATAACATAAAACCACGTGTCGTCCTCGACCGGCTTTGCCTGGGTTATATCCGGCGACTGTCCCGGTCCCTTGAACTGAAGCTCCTGCTGTCTGATGCTTACTCTTGTATCAGACGGTATCGATTTTGTGATAAATGCGTTACTTCCTATTACGGAGCCCCTGCCGATAACAGTACTTCCTCCTAAGATAGAAGCACCGGCATATATCGTAACATCATCCTCTATCGTAGGATGCCTTCTCTTATTTCTAAGCTTCTGCCCTCCCTTTGTAGAAAGCGCTCCCAGAGTAACTCCCTGATATATCTTTACATTATTTCCTATGACCGTTGTTTCGCCCACAACGATTCCTGTTCCGTGATCGATAAAGAAATGCCTTCCTATCGTGGCACCCGGATGTATATCTATTCCCGTAAGGCTATGTGCGTGCTCAGTCATTATCCTTGGTATGAGCGGCACATTTAAAAGGAAAAGCTCATGTGCAAGCCTGTTTACGGTTATCGCGTAAAGTCCCGGATATGCAAGAATTACCTCTTCATAATTCTTTGCTGCAGGGTCTCCGTCAAATGCAGCTTCAAGATCGGATTCCAGATAATCCCTTACC
>OQVT01000799.1_pt1 | contig 18736 bp, 12 predicted proteins | sample 1691561 | NCBI WGS metagenome assembly OQVT01 (sample SAMN03418260, study PRJEB22391) | human gut metagenome | biome: human-gut; feature: organic feature; material: feces | host: Homo sapiens | place: Tanzania | collected 2013-01 | reverse complement strand
CCGGCATCCGGCAAAAATAAGAAATTTTATGTCATCGAAAATGGGACCATGGTGACTTGTACGTTTATGCGTATCTTGTAGGCGCTCCTAAAGAAGAGTACTCGAGTTGTGCTTATTTATTTGAAATTGATAATTCTTTAAATAATAATAGTTTTCTTGATGGAGTGATATATATTGATGCGAAAACTAAACAACGCGTTCTGAGCTTAAGTGGCAGATATGAATTGATGTTAATGTCCCCAATGTTTTATATTCGTTTTGAGGATATTATTCCAGGAGATGACGGAATCATTACTTATTTATATGTTTGCCGCATAAAAGATTTATATGCTGTCTATAATGGAGAAATGGATGCAGTGCCTTGTTGGAGATATGGCTACACTTTGGCGGATTTGCAGCGGTATGATTGGAAAGTACCTTTTCCGGATGATTCCGGTACTATAAAGATTGAACAAGGTACATATGAACTCAAGGAATTATAGGGTCAGGGGGAAAACCTTTTCCATATTTTGCTACGGCGAACCCGAAAAACACCTTTTGAGTCAGGATGCCGTAGACACGCTTCTAGATGGTGCGGTAGCCGAAGGTGTACTGTACTTTCGTACACCTTTAGGTCGCATCCTTACCAGAACGCTGTAGAATGCGGCTGCTATTCAAAGGTGTTTTTCGGGTTGCGGGCAATTCCATCCACGGCTTAGGAGGGCCCGTCCGAGGGGTGTCTTTGCTGCGAGCGACAACCGCCAAGAGCATTCCCGTCCGGCCAAACCCGCATTTCACCGGAAGAAATGACCTTGAGGGCTCTACCCTCCGGCCAAACAGGCTTTTCACCGGATGGGAAGGCTGTTCAACACACGGTTTCCCCACATGACCTTAAACAAATAGGAACTACGAAATCTTGCTGTAGTCTTTCGTGTGGTACTTTCCTTTGCGGAGTTCCTTTACTATCAGCAGATTCTTTTCGTCTTTGAGTTCCGGGTCCGCCTCGAGAACCTTAGTGGCATAGTTTCTGGCCTCGTTCAGCAGAAGCCCGTCCTTAGCTAAGGACGCTATGTTCAGGTCTATAGGAAGACCGCTCTGCGCCGTGCCATCCAAATCGCCCGGACCGCGCATCTTCATATCCTCCTCGGCTATCTCGAATCCGTTTTCAGTCCTGCACATAAGCTCCAGCCGCTGAAGGCTCTCCTTCGAGCATTTGTACCCCCTGACCAAGATGCAATGCGACTGCGCCGCGCCCCTTCCCACGCGTCCGCGCAACTGGTGAAGCTGCGACAGCCCGAAACGTTCCGCACTCATAATTACCATCACTGAAGCGTTCGGCACATCCACGCCCACCTCTATTACCGTGGTAGATACTAATATGTTAGCCCTTCCTGCGGCGAAAGCGTTCATATTAAAGGCCTTCTCCTCGCTCGTCTGCTTGCCGTGCACTATGGCTGCCTTATAAGGCGGGAAAGGAAATGCCTGAACGATGTCCTCGTAGCCCCGCTCCAGATTTTGCAAGTCTATCTTCTCGCTTTCGAAAATCATAGGGTAGACCACGAACACCTGATGCCCCGCGGCGATTTCCTTACGCATGAAATTGTAGATTTGCGGCAATTTCGCCTCTGTGTGCAGTGTGGTGCGCACAGGCGTGCGTCCGGGAGGCAACTCGTCTATCACCGACACGTCCAAATCGCCGTACACCGTCATAGCCAATGTCCGCGGAATCGGCGTGGCGGTCATCACCAGCACGTGCGGCGCAGTGCTGTTCTTCGCCCAAAGCTTCGCCCTCTGCTCTACTCCGAATCGGTGCTGCTCGTCTATTACGGCCAATCCCAAATTCTTCCACACCACATTATCCTCCAGCAGGGCGTGCGTTCCGACTATCAGTCCTATCTGCCCGTTTTCCAGCCCTTCGTGGATTTCCCTTCGCTCGCGGCTCTTCGACGAGCCTGTCAGAAGCGCACAACGCACCGATGTAGGTGACAGATACTTCTGGATATTTGCATAATGCTGCTGTGCAAGCACTTCCGTCGGGGCCAATATACACGCCTGAAAGCCGTTCCCTATGGCCAGCAGGCAGCTTAGTACTGCCACCATAGTCTTACCCGAGCCCACATCGCCCTGCAAGAGCCTATTCATCTGCTTCCCGGACATCAGGTCCGCGCGAATCTCCTTTATCACGCGCTGCTGAGCAGATGTAAGACTATAAGGAAGAGAGTTATAGCAGAGGTTGAAATCGGCTCCCACCTTAGGCATTACGAAGCCTTTCGACAAGCGCGAATGTATGAATTTCTGTTTAAGAAGGCTTACCTGAAGGAAGAACAACTCCTCGAACTTAAGTCGTCGCTGCGCCTTTTCCAAAGCGTAACTGTCTGTCGGAAAGTGTATGTTCTTCATCGCGTACTGTAGAGAACAGAGCGCCAGGTCCTTTATTATGTAATCGGGTAGGGTCTCCTGTATCTCCGGAAGGCAAAGCGCCAGGGCTCCGCTCTGAAGCTTGCACATCATCTTCCCGGTTATTCCGGCATTCTTAAGCCTCTCCGTGCTCGGATAGACACCCGTCAATCCTCTATTTTCCGAGCCGGTCGCACTGTTAACGTCGTCTATCTCGGGATGGACCATATTGAACCTGCCGTTATATTCCGACGGCTTCCCGAAAAAGATGAATGTGCGACCCGGCTCGAGTTTCTCGTAATTCCATTTGAGAGCCTTGAAAAAGACCATCTCCATCTGGGCGCTGCCGTCGCTCACCATCACGCTGACCCTCTTGGCCTTTCCCTCGCCTGTCAGGTTCCGGCTAACTACTTGGCCCTTAATCTGAATGTTGGCCACGTCTTGCCGGATGTCGGCGATTTTTTGGATGGACGTGCGGTCGATGTAGCGGAAGGGAAAGAGGTGGAGCAGGTCGTTCAAATCGTGTATGCCAAGCTCTTTTTCCAGAAGCTCGGCACGTTTGGGACCTACGCCCTTAAGGTACTTTATTTCGCTCTCAAGTTCGCTCAATGTTGAATGTTTCCTAAAATGAATTGACAGAAATCGTCATATAGTTTCTTGTCCTCCGGATGCTGTGCAACCGATAGCTTATACAAGGTATTTTCGCCCATATAGTAAGACAGAATGCAGTTTCCGTAGAGTCCGAGGTCCTTACACATTTGGAAATAGTAGTAGAATCTCTCGCGGAAGCTCTCCCAATCCGGATTTCCGTATAACACCTTGTCGTCCAGCTCGAGTTCCATAGACAGGTTGTTCTGCTGAAGACGTGCCTTCCAGTCTTCCATATTGTATTCCGGATGCCAGAGATAGTTAGGCTGGATCATCACGAAGTCCAAATGGAAATTCTGCCATCTGTCCGAACCTGCCGCCCAGTTATAAGGAATCCACGACATGCTCAACTTCTTGCTATGTACATAGTCCGAGAGTGCGGGATATACCTCTTCCCAGCGCTTCAGCTCGGGATTATATCCGCTTTCCCACGTGGCCAATTCTTCCGAGAAGCAGTAGAAGCCCTCCAGCTCGAGGTTCTTGAAACCAGCCTCTTTCCATTTGGCCAATACCGTATCCACAAACCATTTGCAAGCCGCAAGCCTGTCTTCGCCCTTAGCGAAATCCATCTGCCTGCCACCCAACTCGCCCCAGTAAACGGTGTTCGAAGTGGTGTCTTTGAAATCGTAATAAGGTATAGGGTCCGGGATGCTGACCACCACCTTTCTTTTAGTGGATGGATGTCCCAGCCTGTCCTCCGCTTCGCCCACTACCTCGTTCAGGGCGTCGAATCCGTTTCCTTCAGTAAACCAGTAGTCTATGAAATGCTGCCAATTGGACTTTCCGGCCGGGTGATTTCCGTAGCCGATACCCATAGCCGCACCCTCTTCCCCAGGAGTGGATTTATCGTAGATTTCGAGAGCGAGGAAGGCGTCGAACAGCCAATGCTCCTGCCCGTTAGGGTCGGTGTAGGTTACGTGTGGGCGTAGCCTTTCTTCGGTCCAAAGTGCGTTCGTGCGCGCCATGTTGCCGCCATAGAGAAGAGCCATATTGTCATAAGGCTCGAAGCGGCCGCTTTCTCCGTTACGTGCGGCCTTATGCGCTGTGCTACAGCCTATAACGCCGATGCTAAAGAGAAGGAGTGTTGAAAAAATTAATCTTGGTTTCATTTTTTGTAGTTTTGTTTCCTACAAAGATATTTGTTTTTTTAAACATTTTACATAGATTTGCAACAAGTAGTTGTAATACCTTATTTTATTTTACAATATGAAACAGTTTAAATTGTTGTGGGCAGTTGCTGCTGCCGCTATGCTCTTCTCTTCTTGTAACGGGAAGAAGGATGATCCGGTAAAACCGGATGTTAAACAAGATGTCGAAATTCCTGGAGTCATATTCGAATCCTACTATGTAGGCGATTATTACGAGACGACGACCTCGGCTAACGTCTTTATGAACTTTATCTCGGGGAATGTAGACTTGAACGAGGCTCAGACAGATTATATCGGTGACGGACAGATACTTTGTCTGGATGTAAACATCGCTCTTCCTGCATCCGTAGAAGAGGCCGATCACCTTATCATTCCTGCAGGTACTTATAATGTAGGAGACGACACTCACGCTCCTCTTACCTGGAATCCGGCTGAGTCTTATCTTATTAAGGTAGAGAACGACGTGGTTTTGGTAGATGAGATGGAGTTCAAGTCAGGTACCATCGTAGTGGAGAAGACGGAGAAAGGTTCGAAGATCGTCTTCAATGGCGTTCTTAAGAACGACACCGAATTCTCTTACGAGTACGAGGGCGTTGACCGCTTGATGAACCACGCAGATGACAGCAAGTACTCTAACCTCGACAAGAACATAGAGGTAGGTAACCTGGCAGGTGCTGCCTACAGCTCTTTGGGAGATGTAGTAGGTGACGGAAAGACAGAGACTTGGGTCATCTCGTTGGCAGATAAGTACTATGATTTCGAGAGCGATTATGGTAACGGAGAGTCAGTAATACTTTACTTGAACGTGGCTAAGGGTGCTACCGAGATTCCTGAGGGAAAGATTACCGAGTTCGCCGACCTTAACGTTACGGAGTCTCTTGAGCCAAATACTTTCGTAGCGGGTCTCTTTATGTACGGTTTGTACGGCGGATGCTGGTACAAGTGCCCGGCTAACGCTTACGAGGCTGCCATTATGGGTGGCGAAGTGGAGATCAAGAAGGTGGACGAAACCAAATACTCCATCTTAGGAACCCTTCGCGAAGCTTACGGCAAGACCGTAACATTCTCATACGAAGGAGAGGTTGCGAAAATGGAATATAAAAAGGAGAACTAATAGGAGGTTCTCTATAAAAACAAAGCCGCGCTGTCCGAAAAGGTAGCGCGGCTATTTTTTTTAGAATTTGTATTCTACGCTGACTATCGCACTGCGTCCCGGCATAGGGTAGCCCGAGGCGAGAGAGTAGCGGTAGTCGAAGATGTTACGTAAGCTGAGCTTGAGAAGGAATACGTCTATGGTCTTTCCTACCGTGAGGTCTACTGTGTTCCAGTCCGCAGCATTCTCGCTGCCGCTTTCCGTGCGCCCGAAGCGTCCTTGCCAATTGGCATTTATGAGCCAACCGTCGAAGGTGACGGTGCTGCCGATGTAGGCGGTGTGCTTGGCCACGAAAGGAATCTGCTTTCCGAAGGTGCTGCTGTCAGGAGTGCGGTCCGTCGCATCGAGAAGGGTGTATTTCGCATCCATCGACCACAGAACCGAGTCGAAGCGGTGGCTGAGTTCGAGCGCTGTATCAAGGCCGAGCGAACGCACCTTACCTATATTATAAGGTAGCCAAATCGCTGGGTTGTCAGGAGTAGGAGCGGAGATAATCTTGTTAGTAAGGAGGTTGTAGAATCCGTTAACCTTCGCGCTAACGGTGGTCTTGCCCGAGAAGACGCTTCGGTATTCGAGACCGCAGTCCATAAGGTAGGCATCTTCCGGCTTGAGTGAATCGTTTCCGAATCCGGGATAGTATAACTCGTTGAAGGTAGGTGCTCTCCAGTCCCTGCGGGCGAATGCCACCAGGTCCAGTCCCTTTACTATGTTCACGCGGACGTCTACCGAAGGCATAAATGCGCCGAGTCGCGCTCCGGCCTTATCTATTACGCCGCTATAGTCGAGGGCCAAGTTGGCCGACACGCCGTCGTTATGGTATGATCCTGCCACCGAGGAGAATAGCTCCGTGCGCTCTGCGTGGTAGAGGTTGCTTTCCAAACTGCTTAAGTGGGCGTCGGTCGCTACCGTCACCTTCCACTCGTCATTTATATTTACGTCGTGTACCAAGTTTAGTTGAAGGTTGTTCTGGTCGTAGTTGGAGTTGCCCCATTCGGAGATGTAGTCTAATTTGTCCACGGCATCCTTAGCGCTGAAGCGAAGGGTGTAGAATGGACTGAAAGTATAGGATATGTCGCCCTGAATGAAGTAGTTCACGTCGTTCTGCCTGTCCGTGCTCGGATAGTAGATGGAGCCCGGAGTGCCCCTTTTCGACGCATTCAGGAGGGTCTTGACGTGGAAGGTGCATCTTGAATAGTCGCCGAAGAGGTCGAAGCCTCCGTTTATCTGGTTGAAGTCGTTATTAGAGCGCCTTTTGTTAGATGTATAGACATAGTCGCCCTTTGAGAACAGTGCATTCAGATTAGCCGAGATGCTTAGCGCCTTGCTAAGTCGATAAGCCCCGTAGATGCTTGGCGAATAGGTGTTGAAAGAGCCTCCATATGCCTTTACGTATCCGGTGTAGTCCTTATCCTCGAATACCGGACGTGCCGTCTTGAAGTCAAGGCTATTCTGCGCGTAATTGATTATGGCAGAGTTAAAGGTGGAGAGAGGGAGGATTCCCAGGTCTGTCTGTCCGCTCTGCACGTTAGTCATTCTGATGCCGTCTATGTAGATGGTAGTGTGTGCGCTTCCGAAGCCTCTGAGACTCACGTTCTTAAGTCCTGCCGCTCCGCCGTAGTCGCTTATCTGAAGGCTAGGACTCTTTAAAAGCAAGTCCGTAATGGACAGAACTCCGTCTGTCGAAAGAGTGTCCTGCCTGTTTACGATTACGCCTTTTTCTGCGCTGACGATTACCTCGTCCAGCACGTTGTCAACATTCTGGATTGGATTCAATCCGGATAAAAGTAAAATAGAAAATAACATTTGCGTGTCGTCTTATTTATATATGTGGCAAAGATAATCTAAAAATTTTGTACATTTGTAAGTCTGCCCGTTAATGAAGATGGAAGGGTGATTAAAAGATAATCAAGATGCAAGCAGTTATATTAGCCGCGGGAATGGGTAAACGCCTGGGCGAATTCACGAAGAACAATACAAAATGTATGGTGGAGGTCTGTGGGAAGGCTCTTATAGATAGAGTTTTGACTCAATTGTCTTCGCTTGACCTCAGTAGGGTGGTTATCGTCGTGGGCTACGAGGGGCAAAGATTGATCGACCACATAGGCGATCGCTACGATGACCGCTTGAAAATAGAGTACATACATAATCCGGTATACGACAGGACGAATAACATCTATTCTCTCGCGCTTGCGAAGGAGAAACTTCTTGAAGACGATACTCTTCTTCTTGAAAGTGATTTGATTTTCGACGACAGGATGTTTCTGCTTATCCTTGATAATCCCTATCCTAATCTGGTACTTGTAGATAAATATCAGTCTTGGATGGACGGAACGATGGTCCGTATAGACGAGGATAATAATATAGTCAATTTCATCCCGAAGCAAGCCTTTAAGTATTCCGATGCCGACTCGTATTATAAGACGGTGAATGTCTACAAGTTCAGTCGCGATTTTATGGAGCACAAATACCTGCCTTTTTTGGAGGCTTATTGCTCTACACTCGGAAATAACGAGTACTACGAGCAGGTGCTCCGCGTGATCTGTATGCTCGATAATTCTCTGCTTAAGGCTCTTCCTATCACCGACGAAAAGTGGTATGAGATAGACGATGCCCAAGACCTCGATATCGCTAATGCCATCTTCGCCGAAGGAGAAGAGAAGCTACGTCTCTATATGAAACGCTATGGAGGCTACTGGCGCTTCCCTAAGCTTTTGGATTTTTGCTATTTGGTGAATCCCTATTTCCCGTCCCCTAAGATGAAGGACGAGATGCGCTCTAATTTCGACACCCTTCTGACGGAATATCCTTCGGGGATGTATGTGAACTCTTTGATAGCGGGGAAGTGTTTCGGTGTAAATGCCGAGCATATAGTCGTGGGTAATGGCGCGGCAGAGCTCATCAAAAGCCTTATGGAATCTTCAGAAGGAAGGCTCGGCGTGGTTTATCCTACATTCGAAGAGTACCCTAACCGACTAGATACGCAGCGTGTGGTGAAGTTCGTGCCTCAGAGCGAAGATTTCCATTATGACGTCGATGCTTTGATAGCCTATTTCGAAAATCATCCTGTGGAGAATCTGCTTTTGATAAATCCGGATAATCCGTCAGGTAACTACATAAAGTACAGCGAGTTGCTTAGACTCATAGACTGGGCTCGAAGCCGTGGTTGCAGGCTTGTCGTAGACGAATCCTTCGCCGATTTTAGCGATGAGTTTCCGAATAATACGCTTCTTCGCGACGGCCTCCTTATGGAGAATCCACATCTTGTCGTAATGAAGAGCATCTCCAAATCCTTCGGTGTTCCGGGAGTAAGGTTAGGGGTTCTCGCATCTGGCGACAAGTCTCTGATTTCGCGTATTAAGAAGGACGTATCTATCTGGAACATAAACTCGTTCGCAGAGTTCTTCCTGCAGATTTACTCCAAGTACGATAGAGACTATCGCAACGCTGCCGCGAAATTTGTACTCGAGCGCGAGCGTTTTCGCGAAGAATTGGCCGCCGTGCCTTTCTTGACTGTGTACGATAGTCAGGCCAATTATTTCCTCTGCCGTCTTACGGGAGGCATCACCTCATCCGAACTCGCGCGCATCCTGCTCTGCGAACACGACATTCTGGTAAAGGACTGTAGTACGAAAAAGGGATTTGAGGGAAGAAACTATATCAGGATAGCCATTAGAAATAGAGAAGATAACAGTAAGTTAGTAAAAGCCTTATTATCAGTTAGTCGATGAGAAGAGTTTGTATTTGTGGGGGAGGGTCTTTAGGCCATGTCATCGCCGGATGGAGCGCCGCTAAAGGAAAGGCGCAAGTTAGTGTGTTTACGAGTAGGCCCGCTGAATGGTCTTCGGACATAGTAGTGGACACTCCCGAAGGAGATATTCTTCGAGGGCATCTCGAGAAGGTTAGCGATGAGCCTGACGAAGTGGTATCTACGGCAGATGTAGTACTGCTTTGTTATCCTGGCTATCTGATAGAAAGCGCATTACGGCGTCTTAAACCTTTTTTGAGAGAAGACGCCTTCGTGGGTTGCGTATTCTCTTCTACCGGGTTTTTCTTCTTTGCGCGGGAGGTTTTGGAGCCCGATCAGCCGTTATGGGGCTTCCAGAGGGTTCCCTTTATCGCGAGGGTAGGCGAGTATGGCCATTCGGCCCATCTGCTTGGCTATAAGAACGAGTTGGGTGTGGCGGTGGAAAATGTGCCGCTCGCGGAAAAGCTCGATTTCGTCGATTTTCTCAGTGATTGGTTCGAAAGAAAGGTAAACCTTCTAAATAACTATTACGAGGCGAGCCTAAGTAACAGTAATCCCATTCTTCACACGTCTCGTCTTTACGATATGTTCAGTGGCGGAAAAGTCTACGAGAAGATGGTCTATTTCTATAGGGAGTGGACCGAAAGCTCAGCCGAGCTCCTGATTAAAATGGACGAGGAGTTCTTCCGACTCCTCGATGCTCTTCCCGTAAGGCGAGGCTTCCTTCCTACCATTCTGGATTATTACGAAAGTAAGGACGCCGCATCGCTTGCCGCCAAGCTTCGCTCGATACCGGCCTTTCAAAACATAACATCTCCTATGGTACAGGGTCCGTCAGGCTGGGTGCCGGATTATTCAAGTCGTTATTTTACAGAAGATTTCCCTTATGGGTTAAAGTTTATTTGTGCTCTTTCCCATAAAAAGGGAGTTTCCGTCCCTACTCTCGACATGGTTCTCGAATGGGGTATGAGCCGGATTCAGACGCTTTCGTAGCGCCTTAGCCACCTTTTCCTGAATAGCCTTACGAGGAAGATGATTCCTCTGAAACACAGCTCTATACACATAGCTATCCACACTCCGCGAAGTCCCAGTTTAGGAGCCAATACGGCTGCCAGGGTAAGTCGCACTCCCCAGATGCTTAGAAGGTTCATAAGACAAGGCACTAGCGTATCGACCGCTCCCACGAACACGCTGTAAGCCACTATCGAAGCTGCGAACATAGGTTCCGCGAACGCCTCTATGCGCAGCACTTCCGCACCGAGGTCCCTAATTTGCTCGACCGGAGTCATTATGCCTATGATTTGAGGAGCAAACAGATACATAAGCACTCCCATAAAGGTCATTACCACCATACCCGTTCCTACCGTCAGGTATGCGAAGCTCTTGGCCAATCTCACCCTCTTCGCCCCGAGGCTCTGTCCGACCAGGGTGGCCGCCGCATCCGCGATTCCGTAACCGGGCATATAGCACAGGCTTTCCGCAGTGACCGCGAACGAATTGGCCGCGATCGCGAAGACCCCGAGAGGGGCCACTATCACCATGGTCATGATCTGCGCACCGCATATCATCATGTGCTCCAGTCCCATCGGCAATCCTATCTGCACTGCGCGCTTGATTACCTTCGAGGTAGGGGAGTAACTGCCCCATTCGCCGGATAGCCGCAGCTCGCGCCCCCTCGTGAAGAGAAACCACGAGAGCAGGGCCGCCACCACCATTTGGGCCAATCCCGTTCCTATCACCGCGCCCTCTATCCCCAGTCCGGCGCCCGGTACGAGTACTTGCGAGCCGAAGACGTGCATCTCGCGTGTAGGGAAAATCAGGAAGAAGTTGAAGATTACGTCCAGAAGGCACATAAGCACTCCGGCCGCACTCGGTATGCGCATATTTCCGCCGTAGCGAAGCATTCCGCTCGCCAGGAAGTTCATCTGCAATACGGGAAGGAATAGGGAGTAAACCCTGAAATAAAGGGCTGAACCTTCGTGAATGGAAGGGTCCGCTCCCAGCCAAACCGGGAGTTTCGCGCTTATGGATACTCCGATAAACGCCAACACTGTACTGAAAATCAGCGTGGAGGTGATGGACTGGCGAAGTACGCTTCGTGCGCTCTTGTTCTCGCCGGCTCCGAGAAGGTGTGCGACTTGGACTGCAAATCCTGCCACCACGGCGGAGCAAAGCCCGGAGAACAGCCAAGTGGTCGACGCCACCAGACCTATGGAAGCCGACGCCTCCGCTCCCAGACTACCTACCATAGCAGCGTCGATGTACTGCATCACGATGGAGGATAGCTGGGCCAATATCGCAGGAAAACTCAACCTCAGCGTGAGACTGAGCCTCTGCGAAAAAGTCATAGGGCTGCCGTCTTTTATATGCGATAGCAGACGATCTGTTTCGTTTTGTATGGAAAGGCTGTGCATAGGCGGGGGCAAAGATAATAAATATCGAAAAAAATAAATAACTTTACCGTTGATAATGAGAAACCGATAATTAATAACAAGAAAAGAGTATATGCCATGTTTAAGAAATTGTTTAAATATGCTACGTTAGTGATGTTTTTAGTGAACTCCGTGAAAATGAACGCGCAAGGAGTCGACACTTTTCGGGAGCAGACTGATATAATTCCAAGTGTGGAAGCTTGGCGAATGACTAGATATGGTGGTCTCACGCCATCGTTTTATACGGGCGCTATGCAGTGGAGTCTACCAGTATATGTTTATAAAGACTACGATTTTGAGATCCCTATTAGTTTAGATTATAGTTTCGATGGTTTTCGAGTTGGAGAATCAACTGGGAATGTGGGGTTAGGCTGGGTTCTTAATGCAGGTGGCGTCATTACTCGAGAGGTGCGCGGCTTAAGGGATGAGTGTTTGAAACAAGTTGAAAATAATAGAACTCTGTATGGCTATTACTATGCGTGGAAAAAATCGTTGAGTGTTGTAGATCAGCCGAAAGAATTATTGCGAAAGGAGCTGCTATATTCTGAAAGCATGAAAATGGAGGATATGTCTTTTATAGAGATGCTAAGGGATGACTTACCTAATGATATGATAGTTTCAAGAGCTACTCCATATAACGAGCGTTACGATGCGGAGCCTGATGTGTTTAGGTTTAATTTCTGTGGACATAGCGGGGAGTTCAGATTCGGTGAGAATGGAAGGATAGATGTTTTTTGCAATGATGAAGTTGAGTGTGATTTAAAGATAGATGTGGGTGAGATGTCGGGGCCGGATTGCAGAACTTTTTATTTTAAGATAACTACGGCAGATGGATGTCAGTACACGTTTGGAAATACGAATGATTCTTGGGAGTACAGCGAGGGCTGTATGTATAAGACAGATGATCCTAAGGGAGGTTTGCGGACAAATAATTATGGTGATCAGACTATAACTGCATGGAAATTAACATCTATTAAGGCTCCAAGTGGAAGGGAAATTATGTTTGAATATGACGCGAAGGCGGATACTGAATTGTCAGTATTTGAGTCATATACACCAGCTGTCGAACGATTGGATATGGAAGGCGATGATATTGAGTCGATAGCTCCTTCATATAAAGAGAAAAGATATAGTCTGTGTAGGACGCGTCTTATTAAACGGATTGTGCTAAAGGATGGTAACAATAGTCAGAATTTGGCAGCATTTAGTTGGAAAGAGCGAACGGCAACACAAGATGAACATACGGCAGCTTATTATAAAGATGGTGAGACCATATTGTCAAACTTGCATGCGGACCATCGAAACAGGTTGCTGGATGGAGTGGTAGTGCGAAATGGTAATGGCGATAGAGTAGAAGATATAATGCTCACTTATGGGTTCGTGGGGGTTGAGGGTGTCGGTACTAATCGGGTGGTGTTGTCATCTATAGAAACTAAAACGCGTGGAAAATGGTCTTTTGATTATAAAAATGTCATAGATGAAAAAGGAATCCCTCAATTTGATAATTATAATGAGGTGGATATTTATGGGTATTGGGGAGGTTATGGAACGAGTGATTTAAGAGGTCGGGAGAATATCAATGGGGGAGGATTAGGAGAGCAGCATTTGTGCGAGAATTATTCTTTTGACAAGGCGTCGACTGGAGCGCTTGTTCGAATTTATTATCCGACAGGTGGAAACAGTGAAATAGAGTATGAGAATAATAAGGTCAAATTTTTACTTGATCGCGATTGGTATGAGATGCCACATTTGAAGTCATTCATAAAAGAGGTGAGTGGGGTAAGGGTAAAAAGTATTACAGACTGGAACGCAAGCCAATTGGCGGGAAGAAAAGTATTTGAATATAAAAATGGAGTATTATGGCGATATCCAAGAGTGGCATTCAAATGCGATTATAAGAAATCGGTATTAGATCCAAAGACGCAAGTGAGAAGTATCATAAGATTGAGGTCATCTTTTTATACTAGAACAGGATTCGGCGCCATCGGATATGGACAAAGACTAGGTTATGGTGAAGTTATTGAATGGCATCAAGATGGCAGTCACTCTCATCACGAGTATTATGGATGGGAGGATTATCCTGATGATTTTTATCCGAGTGCGATAAATAGTTTTCTTTCAGACGTGGAACCACTTAACGATGCTGCACGTAATCGTTAACTTAATATGTTTTTACCATCCACTCAGGATCGGTCTTCCTTTAGAGGCCGTTTAAAAACTAATATAGAGTATGATGTGGCAGGGGTGGAGAGGTATAAAGAATACCTGACATATATTCCAGATACGCCCGTAGTTATAAATGAATGTGCAAATTTATTTTCAATTTCAGGATTGGTTAGCCGGACTAGATTTAAGTCTGTGCTACGGACGAAAATAGTGACTTCTAATGCTTTGAGCGTGAAAACCGAATGGAGCTGCGATGGAAATGGTCGCCTTTCAAAAGAAATGACTACTGATGAAAAGAGCGGATGGTCAAAAATAGTATCATATCGATACTGTGGTGATGAGACGGGAAATGATTTAAGCGCGTGTCCTGGAGCTATAAGGCGTATCGTTACAAGTGTTAAGGAGAATGCAGATGCGGACCCTTTGGTGACAGATTATGTGGAATTTACATATAATAAGAGTGATAAAAGTGCTAAGCCTGCGTCAATGAAAGTATACAGACTGGATGCTCCCCAAAGAGCTGAAATGGTTAATAGAGAATTTGATGCATTGGAGGTTATAGAAGTTAGAAGAGATCACAGGCTTTTGCCCTTGCAGGTCAATATGCCTGGAGGAGCATATATAAAGTATACGTGGGATAGATATGGCCGCAATGTGTTGCGGAGGACGGTGAATGGAGAGGAAGGTAAAACAACATATGGGTGGCAAGATATGATAGGCCTTTCTTCAGTGCAATATCCAAATGGTCTTTCAGAAAGCTATCAGTATGATAACTATAATAGGTTGTCAAGCACAAAGGATAGTGACGGAAAACTGGTCAGTAGATTAGAAGGGCGGCTTTCTTCAGAAATAAATGGAAAATCATCTCGCATAATTGTCGATAGGTTTATAGATGAGTCCGGAAGTAGAGTAGTACGGGATAAAGAGTATTATGATGCTTTGGGAAGAATGTCATATGAAATCAAAGTTGGGAACAATTCCATAATACAGCCTGTTTACTATGATTATATGGATAGGGCAGATTCTGCTGCATATTTATCATACACCGTGAGTAATATTCAAGATATAGATTTTGATACCATAAATGGGTATGATTGGAAAGCGGCACAGAAGCAGTGGTATCAAAAAGAATATGGCGATGGACAAAATGCATTTACGAAAAGAGAATATGAGACGTGGAAAGGAGGAAGGCTTTTAGAGGAGCGAAAACCTGGGTCTAATTATAGTCTTTCCGAAAAGTGTGTTAATTATTACCACGACTTTAATTATCCGGAAGAGCAAGCTATTAAGAGGTTTTCTTTTTCTATGACTTCGGCAGATAGTGCGTCATTTAAATGTGTGGGAGAATGGGCGCCCGTGACGTTGGAAAAGACTATGCGAATAACGGAAGAGGGGGATACCAGTGTGGTTTATAAAGATGCTTTGGGCAGGATGTTGCTTTCTCGTTCTTTTGATAGGGGGCTTTATCACGACACGTATTACATAAGAGACTTACGGGATTCAGTAGTGGTGGTGATACAACCTGAAGGAAGTAGCAGAATAAATGTGGGAGACACCTATTCTTATGATGGGGAGTTTGTTCATAATTATTGTTTTGCGAAGTTATACGATGGGGCTGGAAGGCTTTTATATTCGCATGTGCCGGGAGATGGAGGTGTGCGTTATGCGTATGATCGTAGAGGTCGTATTACGTATAGCGATGATGGACTCCTTCGCTCAAAGGGACAAGCAAGATATTTCATTTATGACGAGTATGATAGACTGTTAGAGGAAGGTATAGGCGAACCTATGGTGGATATTAGTGGCGTAAGAGGAGGCTTAGTCCACGATGTGTCTATAAATCAAATGTTTTCACATAAAGAAAGTACGAGAAGGCTATCTTATTGGACATCTACTCAATCGGAAGGTATTCCATCTGATATGTTTTTTGAAAAGGTGGAAGGTGTCGTGGATTCGATGGATGTGTCAAAAGAGCGATGCCTTGGGAGTGTGTCATATGAGGTTTTACGAGAGATTACGAACAATTGGGGTGGACATACTCGAAGGGCATACTGGTATGATGCAAAGGGCCGACTAGTACAGATGCTTGAGAATAGTTCGGACGGCTGGAGTTCGCGGTATTCGTGGAAGTATGATTTTGTAGGAAATGAGTTGGTGAAAAATGAACAGCATAAGGACCCTTCAGGTATGGCGCATGAGATGCGTATAATAAGTGCTTATGATGAAAGGGGCCGTATTGTAAAAAGTGAACGCATTTTGGATGGTGCGTCGTTGAAAACTGTGGACTATGAGTACGACAAATTAGGTAGGATGCAAAGTAAAAGTGGAAACCTTCGTGAAAGTACTGAACGGAATATGCTTGGATGGGTCACTGGGGTAAAGGTGGTGAAATCGAATAGAACACTTTTTGAAAATAGGGTTATATATCGTTACGATGGGCTTGTTAAGGAATCGATCGTTCATCAAAAACTGTTGGGAGAGTCAAAGGAAAAGCGAGTCCGGAATGTATATTCGTATGATCATCTAGGAAGATTTATAGGGAATCGTCGCTATGTAAATGGAATAGAGACCGAGGTGGGTACAGAAAAGGACTTGGATTATGATTTGAACGGAAATGTTATATTTGTTAGGAGAAACGAAGACGGAAATTCAGTCGACTACGGATTTGTTTATAATGGTAACACTCTTACTCTTGCATATATAAATCCGTTTACAGAGATGACGGAACTATCTTTTTCTACAGATACGAATGGAAATCTTACATACAGTGGATATGATGGAATGACCGCCTCGTATAATTATTTGAATTTGCCAAGTATGGTTAATATGTTGACCTATAAGTATCTTTCTGATGGGACGAAGGTGTCTGTTAAAAAGAATGACGGAAAAGAATATGTCTATAGAGGCAATTTCATTTATAATGTCAGTGCTGACGGCGTAGCTTCCTTGGAGTCTGTGAGCATTCCGGATGGAAGAGTGTACTGCAGTGGTACTCCGGATGAAATGGTGTGGGAGTGCTGGAATATAACAGACTATTTGGGAAATGTCCGAAGCCGAGTGCGGGCGGATAATGGAATGGCGATAGAGATAAGTGATTATCTACCATATGGAATTAGAATAGAGGATTTTTCCGTGTCATATGAAGTAGGTCAGAATAGATGGTATTATGCAGGAAAGGAGTATCAGGATTTCGGTGCGCATGAAGCGGATTTGATAGATTTTGGAGCGAGGTATTATAGTCCGAGCCTTTGCAGATGGACTACACTTGATCCACAGGCCGGAAAATATTTGTCAGTTTCCTCGTATAATTATTGTAACAACAATCCAGTAAATTTCGTGGATCCTAATGGGGCTGCAGTGTATTATTCTTATGACGGTGATTTAATTACATCTGATGGTGTGGATGATGGTAAAATTTATTTAGTGGCTGACCAGTATTTGAATATAACTACATATACAGCGGTATTGGCAAGAAACGTTTTTCCTAATGGCTTCGAAGAGGTGGGAGGCTTGATAATTCATCATCGATTTGAGGATGGTGCGAAATATACTGTTAGTACGTTTGAGACAGTTGGAGGGGATGTTACGGTGACTGGATATATTCTTGAGCCTGAAGGGCCTGATACTATTGAATCAGGAAAGAATAAAAGAATTCCTGAGGGTGTATACAAGTTGGCCAAACATGAGGGTCTTATATATAAAGACAATTATGTGTTATTCAACGAACTGGTCTCTATAAAGAGATGCATCCTTTACCATATTGGAAATGAGAGAGATGATACGAAAGGATGTCAATTGCCAGGAACAACATACGATGGGAAAGGGTTTGTTGGGAAGAGTGGAGATAAATTTAAAGAATTGCAAGGCTTTATAAAAAGTGTGGGCGTTGAAAATGTAAGAACGATTATTAGCAATAAACGATTAAAATAAAGGTTGTTATGTTCAAATTTAGGTTTATGGCCTATATGATAGGCACGGTAGTTTTGTTTTCGTCTTTTGACGTTCAGAAATGTGCTGATTCGCTAAATGCGGCATATGATGCAAAGGACTATGATGCGTATGTGGACGCATTTCCGGACAAATATGAAGATTTCGTGAAGGTGTATGGATATGATCATAAAAATGGGGTAAAAACTATACTATATGATTGCTCTTATGAACATATAGATTTTCTTTTTTCCAGCGAAAGGGTAGTAGAGCAGAAAGTACTTGATAAATTGTTGAGTTTGTCTTATGGTTATATTTGGGACGCTGATGCGGTTAAGTATGTGATTATGGGGGTGAAACGTATTCTCTTCGACTATCCACAAAGGATGACGGAGTATTTTGCCGGAAAAACGGATGACGAGGTGATTTCTTTTTTACAGATGGCATTAACTTGTTTATATTCTGATAATGAATATTACTTAGAGGGTTGTCGAAAGCTTGTAGAAACATATACCCCATACTCAAACAGGATAGTGAGGTTGTTAAAGGTCGCGCAGGAAAAGGCGAAGGAGGCTTCAGAGGTGTTGGTTATTTATTAATTGTTATTGTTTTCGATTTATGAGAGCAGACATTTTGGGAATCATATGTTTATGTTTCGTAAGCTGTTCGAATGCTTCGATTTTTAAGCATAATGAAATCGAAGAGTATATAGCGCAGGAATGTAAACTTGAGAAAAATGAAAAGTATGAGTATTGTTGTGTGATGATTAAGAATACTTACCAGAGGTCGGATTATCTTGAAATGAGTGTTATGTTTGATTCTGCTATTATGGCATTAGAGCAAAATCCGTATATCTATCAGAGTCGGTATTATCCATTATATGGCAAACTGGTTTCAATTTGCGTGGAGACCCCGATAAAAGAAGAAATACTTAATGATAATGTCGAGCCGTTTGATTATGAAGAATATTATGCGTCTGACCATCAAGCGCGTTGTATCCTTCGTGTTTCATCGTGTGCTCGTATTAACAAAAACACTTGGCAGGTCAAAAAGAAGTATGGGTATTATTGATAATGTTAATATTATCAATAGTTCGTTAATTTATAAAAGTTACGCCCCGGCGCGAACGCCGTAGAATAAA
>OQVT01000794.1_pt1 | contig 18787 bp, 13 predicted proteins | sample 1691561 | NCBI WGS metagenome assembly OQVT01 (sample SAMN03418260, study PRJEB22391) | human gut metagenome | biome: human-gut; feature: organic feature; material: feces | host: Homo sapiens | place: Tanzania | collected 2013-01 | reverse complement strand
AGACCGAGGGTTGAGTCGATTACAGATGACAATGTGGAGTCAAATTGCTCCATGACCCGAAAATAATCCTTCCAAAGGAGTGAGATTCTCGGATTTAATTTGTATTTTTGCCATGTCTATCGTCAGATTCTCTTGTTTGTTTTGCAACACTAAGATAAGTGAAAAATCTGAAATGGCAAAAAATAATTTTTATACTATTATGAACATTTGTATTTTTGTTGGTGCACGTCCCAACTTTATAAAGGTGGCTCCCATTCTTCGTGCAATGGATGCAGCTGGAGTAGATCACAGTCTTGTGTATGCAGGACGTGAAGATGATCCTACACTTGAGGCATCGTTGTTTGACGACTTGCAGATGTCGCGCCCTGATGTCTATCTTGGCGTAGACTGCGAGAACCTTAATGAGCTTACAGGACAGGTGATGTCGGCATTCGAGCGCTATTTGCAAGAGAATAAGACAGATACTGTAATTGTAGTAGACGACCTTGCGTCTACAATGGCTGCGGCTATCGTAACCAAGAAGCAGGGCATACGTTTGGCTCATCTTGTGGCTGGTACACGCTCGTTCGATATCAACATGCCTAAGGAGATAAACCGACTCGTGATAGATGGATTGTCTGACCTTCTATTTACAGCAGGTATAGGTGGCAGCAGCGCCGCTACTCGTGAGGGAGCTGAATCATCTAAGATTTATCAGGTGGGCAACATACTGATGGACACATTGCGCTTTAATCATCAACGCTTTGTTCGTCCTGCCGTTATGGACGAGTTGCAGTTGACCGAGAACAACTATATCGTTTTCACCCTAAACCGTAAGGCTCTTATTGCCAAAACCGACGAGTTGCGCTCGCTATTGCTAAGCATGATGTCGCATGCTGGCGATATTCCAGTTGTAGCACCGCTACGCAAGTTGGCTGCCGATGCTGTGCAGAAGATAGTCAACGAAAATCCTTTGCTTTTTAACGGACTACACATAGTCAATCCGCTCGGCTACCTTGAGTTCGGCTATCTCACAGCCCATGCTCTCGGCATTGTTACCGATTCGGGCAACGTGGCTGAAGAGGCAACGTTCAATACCGTACCCTGCATTACGCTCAATAGCTATACCGAGCATATCGAGACAGTTAAGACAGGCTCTAATGTGCTTGTAGGCGAGGATCCAGTATTGCTTGGCGAGGAAATGACTCGTATGGTAAATGGCGAATGGAAGCATTGTGGCATTCCAGAACGCTGGGACGGACGTTCGGCTGAGCGAATCGTGCAGACGTTGGTGGAGTAAAAGGCACAAGCCCTACCCCCAGCCCCTCCCCCGTAGGGAGGGGAGTGGTATGATTTGAGAGACTTTTTAATTACAATGCAGATTATTACAACCGGCTGATAAAAACACGTATGGGAATGACGTACAAGGAATACATTCAGTCATTACGCCTTGAGTACGCAAAAAAAATGCTTCTGACAACCAAAAGCAGTATTGATGATATTGTCTTTGAGTGCGGTTACAGGAATAAGGGTTATTTTTATAAGATATTCAGAGCTTCAACCGGTATGACTCCGGCGGAATACAAAGAAAAAGCAACAAGTCGGATAAGGTAACTGTAAAAGCGATTGTGTTGGAATAGGTAATTGTAAAGAAAAACCGTGTAGTGTTAAGTTTTAATTAGCACTATACGGTTTTGTTTTTATTAAAACTACAGTATTTATCTGACGGAGGAAAAAATGAATAACAATTATGAATTTTGGTTCTGTGTCGGTTCACAGGATCTTTACGGTGATGAAGTTCTCAAAAATGTCGGTGAACATGCACGGATTATGGCGGATAGCATGAACTCAAAAGGGATTCTTCCGTATCGACTTACAGTAAAGCCGACGCTTGTTACGGGAGAAAAGATTTATGAAACGTTCAAGGCTGCTGAAAATGATGAAAAGTGCGCGGGTGTAATTCTCTGGATGCACACATTTTCTCCCGCAAAATCATATATAAAGGGCTTAAAAGCGTTGTCAAAGCCGATTCTTCATCTTCATACTCAGTTTAATGAAGAAATCCCATATGACAGCATAGATATGGACTTTATGAACGAAAATCAGTCGGCACACGGTGACAGAGAATTTGCACATATTCTCACAAGAATGAATATTCCGAGAAAAACCGTGGTTGGATTCTGGGATGACGATGAAACGGTAAAAGAAATTGCATCCTGGCAGATAACGGCTGTCGGAATTGCAGAGTCATCAAGGGTGCGTATATGCAGGTTTGCGGACAACATGAACAATGTTGCGGTAACCGAGGGTGATAAAGTTGAAGCTCAGATAAAGTTCGGCTGGGAGATTGACGGGTATAACGTAAACGATCTTGTATCATACGTTGATTCCGTAACGGATGAGGAAAAACAATCTCTGATGGACGAGTATTTAAGACTGTATAAGTTTGATATCGGTGACATGGATAAAGATGAATTTATGGCTCATGTTTCGGTTCAGGCGGCAATTGAAATCGGTCTTGAAAGGTTTATGAAAGAGAACGGGTACAATGCCGTTGTTACGCATTTCGGAACTCTCGGCGGACTCAAGCAGCTCCCGGGACTTGCCATACAGAGACTTATGGAAAAGGGATATGGCTTCGGTGCCGAGGGTGATTGGAAAACTGCCGGTATGGTAAGAATTATGAAAATGATGACCATGTCCGTTAAAGATAAAAAGGGAACATCTTTCATGGAGGATTACACATATAATCTCGTGAAGGGTAAGGAGGGAATTCTTGAATCCCATATGCTGGAGGTGTGTCCGACTATTTCCGACGGTGATATATCGGTAAGAGTTGTACCGCTCTCAATGGGAAACCGAGAGGCACCTGCAAGACTTGTGTTTTTAAGCAAAAAGGGAGATGCCATAGCCGTATCTCTCATAGACATGGGTGACAGATTCAGACTCATAATAAACGCTGTGGACTGTAAAAAGCCTGAAAAGCTCATGCCAAAGCTTCCGGTTGCAACAGCATTCTGGACTCCTAAGCCGAGTTTTACGGAAGGCGTACGTCAGTGGCTTGTTGCAGGCGGAGCACATCACACCGCTTTTTCATATGATCTCAGTGTTTCTCAGATGAAGGACTGGGCTGACTATATGGGAATCGAAACAGTGATTATCGGTGAATGATATGAACATGAAAGAAATGAAAACAAAAGAGTTTATCGAATCCGGCGGTGCGGTTCTCGGCATAGAATTCGGTTCAACCAGAATTAAAGCAGTTCTCATAGATGATGACTTCAAACCGATTGCAACAGGTTCGTATTCATGGGAGAACAGATTTGAAAACGGATATTTTACCTACAGTGAAGAGGATATCCTTTCCGGCTTGAAGGTCTGTTATTCCAGGCTTAGAAACGATGTATTTTTAAAGTATGGCATCATGCTGAAAAAGCTCAAATCATTGGGTGTCAGCGGTATGATGCACGGATATATCGTTCTCGACTCAAACGATAAAATGCTTGTTCCGTTCAGAACGTGGCGTAACACGACAACGAGTGAAGCCGCGGAAAAGCTCAGCAATCTTTTCGGGTTCAACATCCCGGAGCGTTGGAGTGTCGCACACCTTTATCAGGCGATTCTTGACGGTGAAGAGCACGTTGGAAGTATTTCATATATGACGACGCTTTCAGGTTACATACACTATCTTCTCACCGGTGAGAAATGTGTCGGTATCGGAGAAGCATCCGGTATGTTTCCCATAGATTCAAAGACAAACGGTTACGATGAACGTATGCTTTCACAGTTTGACGAGCTGACAGCTCTCCGTGGGTATTCGTGGAGACTGAAAGACTTACTTCCGTGTCCGCTTTCCGCAGGAAGAAATGCGGGACTTCTCACAGAAAAGGGTGCTCTTTTGATTGACCCTACGGGTGAACTGGAACCAAAAGTACAGGTTTGTCCGCCTGAGGGTGACGCAGGAACGGGAATGGTTGCAACAAACAGTGTTGCACAAGGCACAGGCAATGTATCCGCCGGTACTTCCATATTCGGCATGATAGTTCTTGATTATCCGCTTTCAAAACCTTACAGGATAATAGATATGGTGACAACTCCCGACGGAAAACCCGTTGCCATGGTGCATTGCAACAACTGCACGTCTTATCTCAACGAGTGGATTGATCTGTTTATATCCTTCGCTGAAAAGACAGGGTTTGAAGGCGATGAATCAGAGCTGTATGAGCTTCTGTTTTGTGAAGCGGACAGGGCAGGGGATTCCTCTGAGCTCCCGATTATTTATAACTTCGTTTCGGGAGACCCCGTAATGGATCTTTCGGACGGTGTGCCTGTTATTTTGGGGAACCGAAAAGAAAAAATGACTCTTGCCGGTTTTATGAAAGCGCAGATAAACTCATGTATAGCCTCTCTTGCATACGGATTCAGTGTATTTCGCAGGGAAAAAGTCACGATAGATGAGATATACGCACACGGCGGACTGTTTAAAAGGGGAAATGCCGGACAAAGAGCTTTGTCCGCAGCACTCGCCACAAAGGTCAGTATCATGGAAACCGCGGGTGAAGGAGGCCCATATGGTATGGCCATCCTCGCAAAGTATACCGAAATGAGTGACAGAGTTACGCTGCCACAGTACCTTAAGGAATACGTGTTTGTTGATTCGGCTTCAAAAAGTATTACCGCTTCGCAGGATGAAATTTCCGGCTTCGGATTTTTTATGAAACAGTATATGGCAAACATGAATCTTGAACATATTGCCGTAAAAAATGCAATCGGCGGAGGTATGGATAATGCTTGAAAAACTAAAGGAAGAAGTCTGCCGTGCGAATATTGAATTGAAAACGAGCGGACTTGTCATATACACTTGGGGCAATGTAAGCGCTATTGACAGAGACAGCGGATTGCTTGTAATAAAACCAAGCGGCGTTCCGTATGACAAGCTTAAAGCTGCTGATATGATAGTGCTTGACCTTGAAGGAAACATTGTTGAGGGAAAGCTTCGACCGTCATCGGATACACCTACGCATATCGAGCTTTATAAGGCATACAAAGATGTGGGCGCTGTTGTACATACACATTCAACCTTTGCCACGGCATGGGCGCAGAGCGGAAGAGATTTACCTGTCTACGGAACGACACATGCAGATTATTTTGCAACGGAAATTCCGTGTACAAGAAACTTAACAGACGGTGAAGTTTTCGGCGAGTATGAAAAGAACACCGGTCTTTGTATAATAGAAGAGTTTGCAAAAAGGTCGATAAAGCCTTCGGATACACCTGCTGTACTCTGCAAAAACCACGGTCCCTTCACTTTCGGAAAAGATGCGTCGAATGCAGTATACAATTCAGTAGTTTTAGAGGAAATTGCAAAAATGGCTGCAATTACTCTGGAAATAAACAGAATAGCCGAGCCTGCAACGGAAGCGGTGCGGCGCAAACACTATGAGCGTAAGCACGGAAAAAATGCTTACTACGGACAAGAAGGAGATAGTTAACTATGTCAAATGAAAAAGCACTTAAAACAATCGCAAAGTTTATCACGGACTTTACAAAACACCCTATGAAGCTTTATCATCCGATTGCACAGCTGTCCGGCAATGTATTCGGAGATTTTCCCCTTCGCGAGTATAGGAAACTTAAAAAGAAAAAGTTCAGATTTGAATCTTTTGACGGAGCGAAACTCTGGGCAGAAATTTTTTATGCCGACAAAAAGAAAAAAAATCCCGATGGCAGAAAGCGTATTGTTCTCATGTCTCATGGATTCGGCAATTCTGCGCCGTACATGCTCAGATACGCCGGGATTTATCTTGACAAAGGCTATGACATAATGATTTTTGACCAAAGAGGACACCTTAAATCCTCAAAATATCCGCATTCAATGGGATATTTTGAGGGCAAAGATCTTGTTGAGATTGCAAAATTCCTGAGAAAAAAATACGGAAAAGATGCAATAGTGGGTCTTCACGGTGAGTCAATGGGTTCCGCATCTCTTTACATGTCATTGCCGGATATTCAGGAGTATACGGATTTTATGGTTTGCGACTGCGGATACTCAAACATGCCGGAGCTTGCCGCATGGATTGCGAAAGCATTGTTCTTCCTGCCGAGGAAGCGTATACTTAAATATGTTGAAGAGTATTCCGAGGTAAACGGCATACATTACTCAGACGTAAATTCGTTTGACAAAGTTAAAAATACAAGTCCGGATTATCCGATATACTTCATTCACGGCGGCGGAGACTTCTTTGTTCCGACTCATATGACAAAGGATCTTTACGAGCAAAAATCCGGCAAGAAAAAAATCAGTATATACGGAAAGGCATTTCATGCCTGCAGTCAGTTTATGCATAAGGAACAGTACCGTCAGGATATTTATGACTTCCTTTCCGAGAACGGTATAGAAAAGTGAGTTGTGAGTCTATTCGGAGGTAGAGTATGAAAGAGATAAACATATGTGATAACTGGTTGTTTTACAGAGGCAGAACGCCTGACAAAAAAACAACCGTAAACTTGCCTCATGATGCAATGATAACCGAACGCAGAGGTCCGAATGCACCGTCAGGTACTGCCGGAGCGTACTTTTACGGCGACGTATACACATATGAAAAAGAACTTGATGCACCGAAAGAGTGGTCGTCAAAAAGAATTGTGATAGAATTTGAAGGCGCTTACTGTAAAACCACTGTATACGTGAACGGTGAAAAGGTCGGGTTTGAACCGTACGGATATACAAACTTTTATTTTGATATTTCCGATTACCTGAAATATGGAGAAAAAAATGTTATCAAGGCTCAGGTTGATAACAGTGAAATGTCGAATTCAAGGTGGTATTCCGGCTCCGGTCTTTATCGACCGGTAAAGCTTCATATTCTTGAAAAAGACGGTATAGAGCTTAACGGAATTACAGTTATAACAAAGTCAATTGACCCCGCCGTTGTCTGCGTCAATACTGTCGTTTCCGATTCTTTTTCGGGGGAGGTATCTGTCGAGATACAAAAGGACGGTGTAACCGTTGCAAACGGTTTTGGAACCGGTGCCGAGATAGAGATACCGAACGCAAAGCTCTGGTCAGAGGATACGCCTGAGCTGTACACTGCCAAGGTTACCGCAAAGAATGGTGACACGGTTGTTGATGAAGTATGCGAAACCTTTGGTATAAGGTCTCTCTCATGGTCAAAGGAGGGGCTGTTTGTAAACGGTAAGCGTGTTCTTCTTCGCGGCGGATGTGTTCACCATGACAACGGAATTTTGGGGGCTGCCTGCGAACCTGACGCCGAGTACAGAAAAGTACGTATAATGAAAGAAAACGGATACAATGCGATTCGTTCCGCACACAATCCGTGCTCAAAGTATATGCTTGAAGCCTGTGACAGGTACGGAGTATATATGGTAAATGAAGCGTATGACATGTGGTTTGTTCATAAAACCCCGCATGACAATGCGGATTATTTTGATACGACCTGGAAAACTACCGTTAAAAATATGGTAGAGGCAAGCAGAAATCATCCGTCCGTTATCATGTACTCGCTCGTAAATGAGCCTTCGGAGACCTCATCAAAGAGAGGCTTAGAAGTTGAAAAAAATATGTATAACTTCATAAAACAGCTTGATTCCGCAAGGATGGTTACAATAGGTCTTAACCCGATACTCGCAACTGCTGCGGTAGTCGGAGCCACTGCCGGTTATACGAAAGACAATTTTAAAGAGGACAAATACGACGAAAACGGGCGTGTTATTCTTGATAAAAAGAAGAAGGTCAAAACCGTAAACGGCTCGTTTATTTTCAATATGGCTTTCGGGTTTTTCGGTCCGATGATGAATTATATGCCTGCAAACGCTTTAACGACGCGTGTGGTAAAACCGATTGAAAACTACGTTGACGTTCTCGGCTATAATTACGGATTCGGACGTTACCGCGGGGACATGAGGCGCGGCAAGCTCATAATGGGCTCTGAAACGCTTCCCATGGATATCTACAGAAACTGGAAGGCAGTCAGAAAACACAGAGGGTGTATAGGTGACTTTATGTGGACCGGTTGGGATTACCTTGGGGAAGTCGGCGCCGGAGGATGGTCGTACGTAAATGACGGAATGATGATGATGAAGGATTATCCATATCTCATAGCAGACGCCGGAGCTATAGACCTTATAGGATATCCGGGCGCTGAGTGCAGATATGCTGCTACAGTTTGGGAACAGACAAGTAAGCCGGTTATCTGTGTAAAGCCTGTTAACCACCCGGGTGTGGAGCCTATGAAAACCATGTGGCGCGGAACGAATGCTGTTGAAAGCTGGTCCTGGAAGGACTGTACGGGAAATGATGCCGAGGTTGAGGTCTACACGCAGGCTGCTATGGTTGAACTCTTCGTCAACGGCGTTTCAAAGGGAGTTAAGGCTCCTGAAAAATGCATTGCAGTTTTCCATGTCAAATATGAACCCGGAGAGATAAAAGCGGTTGCTTTGAATGCTTCAGGTGTTAAAATCAATGAAAGCACACTTGTCAGCGCAGAATCCAAATTGCAGATTGCGTTGCGAGAGGAAGATTTTTCACTTACACCGGGAGACCTTCTCTTCGTTCATGTTGACATAACCGATGAAAACGGAATAATCGAATCCAATGCCGATACAGAAATAGATGTATCTGTAAACGGCGGAGATTTGCTTGCGTTTGGAAGTGCTGTTCAGAGTACAGAGGATCGTTTTACGAAAGGACACTATCGTACACGTGACGGACGCGCACTGGCAATCATCAGAAAAGAGGGAGATAACACCGTGACCGTCACGGCGACTTCCGGAGAAATGGGAACGTTCGTTAAAACCTTCTGAAACAGAGGAATTCTTGTAACATAACAGAAAAACATATACAAAGATGTAAAGAACCGTCAAAATCTTGATTTTGACGGTTCTTTTAAGTAAAATTATTTGAGTAAGGAGTGATTTTTTTGAAGTTTTTTATACCTACAAAAGTATATGACGAAAAAAATGCCGTAATGAATCATGCGTGTGACCTTGCGCTGTTTGGAAAAAAGGCTCTTATAGTTACGGGTAAATCATCGGCAAAAAAATGCGGTGCGCTCGGGGACGTTGTGAGTGCGCTTGATTCTCAGAATATCAGTTATTCAATCTATTCCGGTATTGAGGAAAACCCATCAACAGAAACAGTGATGAAGGCAAGAGATTTCGGCCTTTCCGAAAACACGGACTTTGTTATAGGAATAGGCGGAGGCTCTCCGATGGATGCCGCAAAGGCTATAGCTCTTATGATAAAACACAGCGACAGAGGCGGGGAATATCTTTTTAAAAAAAATGCGGATTCGTCCGCACTTCCCGTTATCACAATACCTACCACGTGCGGTACGGGCTCCGAGGTTACGGGCGCCTCTGTTCTGACAATACACGAAAAAAAGACAAAGTCGGGTATACCGCACAGTCTTTTTCCGAACCTGTCATTGATAGACTCGGGGTATCTTAAAGCGGCACCCCTTGAGATAATAAGGAATACCGCCATGGATGCGCTTTCTCATCTTATAGAGAGTGAAATAAACTCGGATGCGGATGATTACTCACGTATATTTTCAGACACGGGGCTGAGGTTTTTCGGTAAGGTAAAGGAGGCTCTCCTTTCGGGAAGCTTTACGGCTGAGGATTATTCCTTGCTTATGCGTACATCCACTGTTGCGGGTATGGCTATTGCGCATACCGCAACCTCTATTCCTCACGGGCTGAGTTATGCCGTGACCTATTCGCTCGGAATTCCTCACGGAAAAGCATGCGGCTTGTTCCTAAAGGGTTATCTTGACGCTGCATACAAAAACGGATTTGCGGACGGGGTAGATAAGATATCTGAACTTACGGGATTCGGCGGTACGGATGATTTACATCGCTTCTTTGAGGATACCTGCGGAAAGGTTGAGCTTACGGAGAAAATGAAAAGGTATGCCGCAGACGCACTTTTCGAGAATGCCGCCAAGCTGAAAAAATCACCGTTTGAGGTCTCTTATGATACTCTCTGCAGTATTGCGGGAGTCACTGAATAATGGTAAAATGAACTGTCTTTTTTACATAAGAGTATTTAAGGACGGGAATACTGTCTTAAAACGGAGATTGAGTGTTTTATGAAGTTACTTGTTATAGACGGAAACAGCATAATAAACCGTGCATTTTACGGTATAAAGCTTCTCACCACAAAGGACGGGAGGTTTACAAACGGTATCTACGGATTTCTGAATATACTTATAAAACTGCGTGACGAGGTTCAGCCAGACGCGGTTGCGGTTGCCTTTGACTTGAAGGAGCCGACGTTCCGCCACAAGATGTATGACGGATACAAGGCAGGGCGTAAGGGTATGCCTCCGGAACTTGCCTCACAGATGCCGGTGCTCAAGGAGCTTCTAAGCCTTCTCGGTTACAAATATGTTGAAATCCCGGGCTTCGAGGCGGATGACATCCTCGGAACCATGGCGCGCGTATGCTCGGAGGCTACGGAAAACGAGTGCTTCCTTGCCACGGGTGACAGAGACTCTTTTCAGCTTATTCGGGACAATGTAACCGTTATTCTTCCGTCAACTAAAATGGGACGCACGGTGACAACGTATTGCACTCCCGAGTATATCTCGGAGAATTACGGCGTTAAGCCCTTGCAGATGATTGAGATAAAAGCGCTTCAGGGCGACTCATCGGACAATATCCCCGGTGTTGCCGGAGTCGGCGAAAAGACTGCCGACGCACTTATTAAGGAATACGGAAGCATAGACTTTATCTATGACCATATCTCAGAGCTTGAGATAAAAGAGGGAGTCAGACAAAAGCTCATAAAGGATAAGGACAATGCATACCTAAGCCGTACTCTCGGTACCATATGCCTAGAGGTTCCCATGGATACTGACCTTTCACACTACGAAGTATCCGAGGGAGACCCTGCTGCCGCTGCGAGACTTTTGTCGTCACTTGAGATGTTCGGAATGATAGATAAGCTCGGATTGCGCGACAGAGCCGACATTTTCGGCAACGGTGACGAAAAATCCGAGAAGCAGGAGAATCAGGGCTCAAAAAATACTAAAACCGTTACTCCCGTTTATCACAAGGATTTTTCGGAAATCCGTTCGTTACTTGAAAAAACGCACAAGGCACACTTCGTATGTGACTTTGAAAATGGAGATTTCGGCGAAAAAAAGCCGTCTGTAAAGTGTGCGTACTTTACAGTTGACGCAAATGCGCATATAATCGATTTCAAGTCGGCTGAAAACAACGCTGTTAAGGCATTTGACAACATGCTGAGTGATGCGTCCTTCAAAAAGTATACCGACGACTCGAAGCCCCTGTTTGCGTATGCGTACGCAAAGGGCTTCGAGATCTCGGGTCTGGAACTTGACACCAGTCTTGCCGGGTATATCCTGAACCCGTCGGCAAACGCCTACGACCCCGTAAGACTTCTCTCGGAGTACGGTCAGAGGGTAAGCTTAAAGGCGCCGCATGTCGATTCCGACAACGAGCAGGTGCAGAGTGTTATGGCACTCGGTGTGGTATCCGATTATCTGCTTTCGTTTATCGACTCCGACAATCAGGCGGATTTACTTGCGATGGAGATAAGTCTTTCTGAGGTCCTCGCTTCCATGGAGCAGGTGGGCTTTCTTGTGGACACCGACGGTCTCTCGGAATACGGTGAGGTTATCGGCACAAGGGTTTCGGAGATGACAAGACGTATCTATGACGAGTGCGGCTTTGAGTTCAATCTGAACTCCCCGAAGCAGCTCGGCGAAGCGCTCTTTGAAAAGCTCGGACTTCCGGCAAAGAAAAAGACTAAGAGCGGGTATTCGACGAGTGCCGACGTGCTTGAATCACTTGCCGAGGAATACCCGATAGTTGCCGACATCCTCGAATACCGAACGGTACAGAAGCTTAAGTCCACGTACTGTGACGGACTGAAGGCCTGCGTTGCAAAGGACGGACGTATCCATTCAACACTTAACCAGACGGAGACAAGGACGGGACGAATCTCTTCAACCGATCCGAATCTTCAAAATATACCGGTGAGAAAGCCGCTTGGCTCGGAGCTTCGCAAATTCTTTGTGGCAAAGCCGGGCTATGTGCTTGTGGATGCCGACTATTCGCAGATTGAGCTTCGTGTTCTCGCACATATGGCGGATGACAGAAATATGATTTCCGCGTTTGAGACGGGTGAGGATATACACAGGATAACCGCTTCACAGGTTTTCGGTGTGCCGCTTTCGGAGGTTACCCATACAATGAGGAACAATGCAAAGGCAGTAAACTTCGGCATTGTATACGGTATAGGCGCACATTCACTCGGAAAGAATATCGGTGTTCCGTACAAGGAAGCGGATGCGTATATAAAGGGATATCTTCACAACTTCAGCGGCGTTGATGCGTACATGAAAAATGTAGTCGAAGAAGCAAAGGCGAACGGATATGTAAAAACTCTTTATGAGAGAAGACGTTATCTTCCGGAGCTTACATCTTCAAACCATATGCTACGGGCGTTCGGTGAGCGTGTCGCACGCAACATGCCCATACAGGGAACTGCCGCCGATATCATAAAGATAGCGATGATAAAGGTATACAATCGTCTTAAAGCAGAAAAGCTTGACGCAAGGCTCATCATGCAGGTACACGACGAGCTTATAGTCGAGACGAGAGAGGATATCGCCGACTCGGTATGCGAGATTGTAAAAGAAGAGATGGAGAACGCCTGTGCCCTTAAGGTACGGCTTCTCTGTGACGCGCACGTAGGTAAAACCTGGTATGAGGCAAAAGGCTGATGAAAATAGTAAATCTCAGTGTAAACAATATTCCGGCTGTTGCGGAGCTTGAAAAGGAATGCTTCGTTCATCCGTGGTCGGAGCAATCAATACGTGATTATTTCGGAAATCCGGACGCCCATTTCTTTGTGGCAACGGATAAACCCGAGAACAGCGCCGACGTATCCGAGGTTGTCGGGTACATCGGCTCGTATATCATATGTGACGAGGCGTATATCACAAACGTTGCCGTAAAGAAAGCCTCAAGGCAGCACGGTATCGGCACGGCACTTCTTGAGAAGTGCATGGACTGCGCCGAAAACAGCGGCGCGACCTTTATAAGCCTTGAGGTGCGCCTTTCAAATACGCCTGCCGTAAGCCTTTATAAAAAGGCAGGCTTTGAAAGCGCGGGCGTCCGTCCTTCCTTTTACCGCGACCCCACCGAGGACGCTATTATCATGACAAAATATTTCAAATAAAGGCAGGCTTTTATTTACATAAGAGTTGATACTTTGAATAAGGACAGGCTTTTACTTGCCATAATAAGCGTAAATATTTCAAACGATTTTGAGATGAAAATGATATGATTATTTCAAAACATAATAATTATTGCAAAACATAGGCTGTTGATTGTAAAATAGTACAGGTATATAATCGTATACGGTTTTTGTATACAGTATTTTATGAAAGGAACTTCCTTTTGAAAATTTTAGCTATTGAAAGCTCCTGTGATGAGACCGCTGCTTCGGTCGTGGAGGACGGAAGAAGAGTTCTGTCATCCGTTATTGCGTCGCAGGTTGAAGAACATAAATTATACGGCGGAGTTGTTCCGGAGATAGCTTCGAGAAGACATGCCGAGGCTGTTTCGGGAATTACGAGGCAGGCGCTTTGTGAAGCGGAGTGTACCATTGACGACATTGACGCGATAGCGGTAACCGCTGCGCCCGGTCTTATAGGTGCATTGCTTGTGGGTGTAAACTTTGCGAAGGGTCTTGCGCTCAGGTATGACAAGCCCCTTGTTCCGGTACATCATCTTCGCTCGCATATCGCCGCAAACTACATCACACAGCCGGAGCTTGAGCCTCCGTTTCTCGCGCTGGTTGTTTCGGGCGGACACTCGCATATCATAGAGGTAAAGTCATACACGGAGTACAGAATCATAGGTATGACGAGGGATGACGCCGCCGGAGAGTGTCTGGACAAGTCTGCGAGAACTCTGGGACTTCCGTACCCGGGCGGACTGAATCTTGACAGGGTGGCAAAGGACGGAGACCCAAACTCGTACAGGATGCCTCATCCGAGGGTTGACGGTTCACCGTATGATTTCAGTTTTTCCGGTCTTAAAACATTTGTCATAAATACGGTTCATAATGAATCGCAAAAGGGAAACGAGATATCCGTTCCGGATATGGGTGCCTCGGTTATAAATGCCGTAACCGATTGCCTCCTTAACAACACAAAAAGGGCTGCGGAGGATTTCGGATACAGCAAAATCGTACTTGCCGGAGGCGTATCCGCAAATTCGGTTCTCAGACAAAAATTCACAAAGCTGTGCGGTGACAGGAGCTGGAAGCTGTATATGCCGGACCTTTGTCTCTGCGGTGACAATGCCGCAATGGTGGGGGCACAGGGATACTACGAATATACCGCAGGCAAACGCGCCGACTTAAATCTTAACGCTAAAGCGACCATGCCGATAGATACGGATTTTTGAGTGATTTTGCAAGGGAGTTATCATTATGGAAAAAATTCTTGTAACAGGTGGAGCGGGCTTTATAGGAAGCAACTTTATCTACTATATGCTCAACAATCATGACGACATACAAATCGTCTGCCTTGACTGTCTTACATATGCCGGAAACCTGGCAACTCTTGAGCCTCTTATTCTGGGCAACGACCCGAGATTCAAGTTCATAAAAGGGGATATCACAGACCGTTCCATGGTCTACAGACTCTTTGACCAGGAGCAGTTTGATGTCGTTGTGAACTTCGCGGCGGAGTCTCATGTTGACAGATCCATAGACACGCCGGAGCTTTTCCTGAGAAGCAATATCATCGGAACTTCGGTTTTACTTGACGCCTTTAACAAATTCGGTATAGCACGTTTTCATCAGGTGTCAACGGACGAGGTTTACGGCGACCTGCCTCTTGACCGTCCGGATCTTTTCTTTACCGAGGAAACACCCATCCATACAAGCAGTCCGTATTCTTCCAGTAAGGCATCCGCCGACCTGCTTGTAATGGCATATAACAGAACATACGGTACGCCGACGACCATTTCCCGTTGCTCAAACAACTACGGACCGTACCATTTTCCCGAAAAGCTCATCCCTCTTATGATTGCAAGGGCTCTTGAGGACAAAAAGGTTCCCGTATACGGCAAGGGTGAAAATGTGCGCGACTGGCTCTATGTTGAGGACCATTGCCGTGCCATAGACATGATTATTCACAAGGGAACCATAGGTGAGGTTTACAATGTAGGCGGTCACAATGAGCGCACAAACCTCGAGGTCGTAAAAACCGTGCTTCACAGTCTTGGGAAAACAGATGACCTTATCGAATTTGTTGCGGACAGGCCCGGTCACGACATGCGCTATGCGATTGACGCAACAAAGATTCACAATGAGCTCGGCTGGGAGCCTACAGTTCCCTTTGATACGGGTATTCAGAAAACGGTTGACTGGTTTGTATCTCATCAGGATTGGTGGAAAAACATACTCAGCGGAGAGTATCTCAATAACTACAGGAGAATAATCGGTTATCCCGATTGATAAATTGTCTGAAATATGAAGATAGATTTTAATGATCTCGGACTTATCGACTACAACCACAGAGAAAAAAAGGATATATCGCCGTCTGAAAGTCTTGCCGGTGCAAAGGATTTTTTAAAAAAAGCCGCCTGTTCCGTCGGTGAGTTCACGGGTCGGCTCATAAAGGAGATAGATATTCCGTCGGTTTGTAAGCTGATAGTGAAGGAAAAGATTTTCACGTCCGACTATGTAAGGGAAATCGCAAAGGACACTTACATCTTAAGGACGGATATGCTTTTCAACTCATTTCTCTTTGTCGGAAGCGAAAGAGCCTTGCTTGTAGATACCGGATTCGGCATAGACGGACTTGAAAAGGAAGTTCGTAAAATAACCGACAAGCCTCTCACCGTTGCCGTAACGCACGGTCATTTCGGATGTGTCGGGGGAGCGGGTGCGTTTGATACCGTAAAGGTACATAAGAGAGATTTGAAGCTTGCAAGAGCTTTTAACAACCGTCTCCTGCGCCGGGTGCTTTTCTTTGCATCACCGTCCAGATACTATCATAAATACACCTTTGATGACCTTGTTACCGAAAAGCCCGTCTTTTCAACATTTACGAAAAGGGAGCTTAAAAACGGAATCTCTCTCGGAAACAAGGTGATAGAGGTAAAAAGCGTACCTTCTCATACGAGAGGAAGCCTTGCTTTTATTGACAGAAACACCGATATTGCCGTGGTGGGAGATATCATTACACCTCTCGGAATCACACTTTTGCCGGGCTCGTGCGATATAGCAACTTACTCAAAAAATCTTGAAGAATTTATGAACATTGCCGAAGATTGTACAATATTTTGTTCATATTTGAAAACGCCTCTTGACCGCAGGAAGGTCGATTCGTTTAAAAATCTGGTTTATCGTACTTCAAACGGCGAAAATGATTACACAAGATTTGCCGGGTTGCAAAAATCAAGTGACTATCTACAATTTCTCGTATATCACCCATACAAAATACGACATAAATCCCTGTTTGAAAGATTAAGGAAATAAGAATTTTTTGGTAAAAAGGCACAATGAGTCATGACTCATTGTGCTTTTTGTGTATAAGTCAACAAAAATTACTAAGATGTTAAGTTGTTCATATTTCGTCAATAACTATTAAATATAATTTTAAGACGTGTATTATGAACGTATAAAAAGGGGCAGCCCCGAGTAATAATGGAATGGAATGAAAATCAAAATGGAGGGATACCAATGGGAAAACACATGAAAAAGGTGTTCGCAGTGGTGGTTGTGCTTGCTATGGCTGTAAGCTTACTTGTAATCAACACATCTGCGGCCGCCGAGGTAAACCGTGTCACCGAGGCGATTGCCGGAGTGATTGACGGTGTGGAGAACTCAGATGAAATTGAGGAGGTTCTCGGAGTAGACGTTAAGACGCTTATATCCGCTGCGAAGAATATCGGAAACGCAGATGTTGATACCGAAGCACTGTCCGAGAAGATTTCAAACGAGGTTCAGAAGCCCGAAGGGGAGGACGTAACGGAAACGGTAAAGGCAGCTGTTGACGCTGTCGCTTCTTCTTCGAACAATGTAGACGCAATCGACAAGGACAGCCTTTCGGATGTCACAAAGGGACTCGGAAGCGCGGATATCGATTCGGGCATCATTGATGCGCTTGTAGGCTCTATCGACATCAAGGCGGACAAGGAAAAAATTGCTGAAACCCTTAAACTTCTTGTTGCTTCAACAAAGGGCGAAAAGGTTGAGTCCGGAACAACAACCGTTGAAAACGATACAATGGAAAACTGGGTAGGAACATGGGCTACAAGTATGGTTGAAGGCTCTATCTCACTCTCCGGAAAGGATGTCAAGGTTTCGCTTTCGAACGTAACCGCCCGTACAAGAGTTATGTCTACAAGAGAGGGTGACACCATCCGTCTTTGCCTCTCTAACAAATACGGAACTCAGCCTCTTACCGTAAATGAGATAACGGTCGCTCTTGCAAACGAAAAGGTGGAGCGCGCAATTCAGGTAGGCACTCTTGTAAAGGCAACGGTGGGCGGAAATGAATCCGTAACCATTCCTGCGGGACAGGTGGTTTATACGGATCCTATAAAGTTCCATGTTGAGGCATGTCAGGACCTTATGGTTTCCATGTATTTTGAGGATGTTTCGGAGTTCAGCACGGTGGGTCTTATAAACGGTCACTCCTTTGTAGGTGCCGGAAATCAGACCGAGAAATATGTCTCACCTGCAAACATCGACCTTTCCGCGGAAAACTTAAGCGTCGGTGCTTACGAGATACTTCCTGTTCTCTCAAACGTTGATGTCTATGATGAAAATCCCGACGCTTATTCGGTTGTAGTATTCGGTGACTCGACAACTACAAATACAACCGTTTTAAAGCTTGCAACCATGCTTAAGGCAAACGGTATAACGAATGTCGGAATTCTTCTTCAGGGAATCAAGGGAAATGAGGTTCTTCATGACGGTATAGGAACTATAGGCAGTATTATGGGTAAGAGCGCACTTTCAAGGTATGACAACGATGTTCTCGCGCAGCCCGGTGTAAAGAAGGTTCTTATAAAGGTCGGACTTAATGACATCTTCCACCCGATGTGTGAATCAAAGAAGGATGATTACCCCGACTTTGACATTGATACTCTTTTCGACAAAATGACGGTTGCTTATTCTGAGATGATAAACAAGTCAAAGGCTCAGGGTCTTGAGGTTTATTTTGCTACAAGGACTCCGGGCAGAGGATACACGAGAAATCTTCTCGGTTTGACCGGAGACGACATAAAGGATGAAACATACACAACCGTTATCGAGCCGTTCAGAAATGAGATAAACAACTGGCTTCGTCAGCAGGCAACGGACGGTGTTATAAACGGACTGGTAGACCTTGACTGTATGATGGATCCGAATCCCGAGAGAGTCGGCGCACTTCGTCCGGAGTATACTCTCGACGGCGCGCATCTCACGGATCTCGGATGTCAGGTATTTGCAAAGACCGCATACCCCGTTATTTTCGGTGAGTCAAAGACAAACCTTGACGACATCGACTTATCAAAGACAGAGTCATACGGCGGAATAGACAATGACTTAAAGCCGTTTATACAGCTTCTCCAGAAGATATTTGACTCAAATAACAGCCAAAACGGCAAGCTTGACATGACCGCTCTTTCAAAGCTTATGGCTCTTCTTAAGAACGGCTCAAAGGACAGGATTACCGATAAAAAGGTTGAGGCTGTTTGTTTTAATTCTTCGATATATTTGGTCTTGTCTTTCGCACTGCTTACT
>OQVT01000788.1_pt1 | contig 18913 bp, 13 predicted proteins | sample 1691561 | NCBI WGS metagenome assembly OQVT01 (sample SAMN03418260, study PRJEB22391) | human gut metagenome | biome: human-gut; feature: organic feature; material: feces | host: Homo sapiens | place: Tanzania | collected 2013-01 | reverse complement strand
TATCAGCGTATAAACGCCTACGCCCTGTAAGGGCAAAAGTATGGGCGAATGGTTGTTTATTACTTTTGCCCTTACAGGGCGCAGTTCCGGGTTTTACGTAACCCAGGGCGTTGCCCTGGGCTCTGGACTTGCTGGGCCTTCAGCCCGCGCTTGGCCGCTGATAATCGGGCTTGCAACTTGCTGGGCCTTCAGCCCGCGAAGGCCGCCCAAAAAATCGTCCCCCTCACTTTGCGAGCAAAGTGAGCTACAATGCTGGCGCCGCAAACATCGTTATAATCCCCCCCAAAAAAAATCCCTTTCGCCCATGACTGACATCCCCTCCCATCCCCTCGCTGCCGAGAGCGACGCTGTCACCCTCTGCGGCCAATACCTCGTGCGCCCCTCGCGTCCCTCCGATCTCCCCGCCCTCCAGCAACTCTTCGCCTGTGCCCGCCGCTTCATGGCGCAGAGCGGCAACCCCACCCAGTGGGTCAACGGCTATCCCGCCGACGACATCCTCCTTGCCGACATCGCCGCCGGCACCAGCTACGCCGTCGAGCAACACGGCCGCCTCGTTGCCACCTTCGTGCTTCGCCCTGGCGACGACCCCACGTATGCCGTCATCTACGACGGTGCCTGGCCCTCCTCCGCCCCCTACGCCACCATCCATCGCGTGGCGAGCAACGGCGTGGCACACGGCATCATGCAACTTGTCTTGCGCTATGCCATGCACCGCCACCACACGCTTCGCATCGACACGCATCGCGACAACCACCTCATGCGCCACCTCATCCTCAAAGCCGGCTTCCGCTATTGTGGCATCATCCACACAGCGACAGGCGGCGAACGCCTCGCCTATCAGTATGACAAGCCCTGATATGTCGCGAAAACGTTTGGGGCAGTGTCGCGAGCGCCCTGAAAGGGCAGTCAGTCCATAGCCCAGGGCAACGCCCTGGGTATCAGCGTATAAACGCCCACGCCCTGTAAGGGCAAAAGTATGGGCGAATGGTTGACTTTTACTTTTGCCCTTACAGGGCGTAGGAACGGGGAACACGGTACCCAGGGCGTTGCCCTGGGCTCTGGACTTGTTGGGCTTTCAGCCCACGCAGGGCCGCAGACAAGGCTTTTTCCGCACTATCTCCATCAACTTAATATTCCCATTTTGAACACCCACTTTAAAGCATCCTATGACCAACAGATATCTCATATTGACGGCGCAAGTCATCTCCGTGGTGTTCTCGCCATTCTATTTGCCGGTTGTGGCCTTCGTCGTGTTGCTCTTCTTCAGCTATATGAGCTACACCTCGTGGCAATACAACGCGCAAGTCATCGGCATGGTAGCTCTCTTCACCGTCATCCTGCCCAAACTGGCCATCTACGCCTACCGAAAAATCAACGGATGGACGCGCCACCAGCTCAGCCGGCGGGAAAGGCGCATCGTGCCTTACATCCTCTCTATCTCGTCTTACACCACACTCCTTTATATGATGGACCACATGCGTATGCCCCGCTTCACACTGGGCATCGTGGCTGGTGCCCTGGCCATACAAATCGTGTGCGCCCTCATCAATCCGTGGCTGAAAGTGAGCACGCACGCTGCGGCCTCAGGCGGCGTGATTGGTGCCGTCATGGCTTTCTCGCTCATCCTCAATTTCGACCCCACCAACGCCCTCTGCCTCGCTGTGCTCCTCTCCGGACTGGTCTGCACGGCACGCATGATTCTCCGACAACACAAGTTGACGGACCTCGGTCTCGGCGTGCTCATCGGCATGGCCTGCGCCCTGTTTTTCATTTTGAACATCTGACAACGCAAGGTATGCAAGGTTGGATGGCTGCTAAAGCAACAATTATAAGTAGAAAAAACTCATAAAATCATAAGCCCAATGACTCCTATTGTAAGCATCATCATGGGCAGCACGAGCGATTTGCCCGTTATGGAAAAAGCTGCCAAGTTTCTCGACGACATGGACGTTCCCTTCGAGATGAACGCCCTTTCTGCCCACCGCACGCCTGCGGAGGTTGAATCTTTTGCCCGCAACGCGAAAGCACGCGGCATCCGCGTCATCATCGCCGGCGCCGGAATGGCGGCCGCCCTGCCAGGGGTCATCGCTGCCAGCACCACGGTGCCTGTCATCGGTGTGCCCATCAAAGGCATGCTCGACGGACTCGATGCCATGCTCTCCATCATCCAGATGCCTCCCGGCATCCCTGTGGCCACGGTTGGCGTCAACGGTGCGCAAAACGCCGCCATCCTCGCCGTGGAAATGCTCGCGCTGGCCGATGAAGCGCTGGCAACGCGTCTGGAGCAGTATAAAGACGGACTGAAAGAGAAAATCGTTAAAGCCAATGCCGAACTGGCAACGGTGTGCTACAAGAACAAGACCAACTGATTTCGCGTGCTCATGGATTTATTTAATTACCATCCCAGGGCCTCGCATGAGGTGCGCATCGGCAACCGTCCGCTGGGCGGCAACCACCCGCTGCGCATTCAGAGCATGACCACCTTCCCAACAACCGACACGGCGGGATGCGTGGAGCAATCTGTGCGCATCATTGAGGCTGGAGGCGACTATGTGCGCCTCACCACGCAGGGAACCATCGAGGCCGAAAATCTCCGCAACATCAAAGCGGAGCTCGTTCGCCGCGGCTTCGACAATCCGCTCGTGGCCGACGTACACTTCAATCCGAAAGTGGCCGACGTGGCGGCCGGCATCGTGGAGAAAGTGCGCATCAATCCGGGCAACTATGTCGACCCGGCCCGCACGTTCAAGCACCTGGAATACACCGACGAGGAATATGCCGCCGAACTCACACGCCTGGAAGAGCGCTTCAAACAACTGCTCGCCATCTGCCGTGAACACGGAACGGCCCTCCGCATCGGCGTCAACCACGGGTCGCTCTCCGACCGTATCATGAGCCGCTACGGCGACACGCCGGAAGGCATCGTGGAGAGCTGCATGGAGTTTTTGCGCGTCTGTGTCAAGGAAAACTTCCCCGACGTCGTCATCTCCATCAAGGCGTCAAACACGGTGGTAATGGTGCGCTCGGTGCGCCTGCTGTGTAGCGTCATGGCCAAAGAGGGCATGGACTTCCCCATCCATCTGGGCGTGACGGAAGCCGGCGAAGGTGAAGATGGCCGCATCAAGAGCGCCGTTGGCATCGGTGCACTGCTCGTTGACGGCATCGGCGACACCCTTCGCGTGTCGTTGAGCGAAGCGCCGGAGAAGGAAATTCCCGTGGCCTACCAACTCGCCTCCTACATCACGAAGACCCGCGGCGGACATCCGGAAATCCCGGCAACGCCCTGCCCAGAATTTAACTATCTGCGTCCTGAGCGCCGCGCCACCTGTCAGGCTGGAAACATCGGCGGCAACCATCTGCCGGTGGTGGTTTCTATGCGCCCCGACGGAAAGGGCGGACAGGGGCAGCTCAAGCCCGACTATATCTATTGCGGACGCAACCTGCCGGCGGCCGAAGCTCGCATGGAGGGCGTGAAATACATCGTTGATGCCGACTATTGGACTGGCGAGGCCGACACGTTCCCCGCTTTCTCGCCCGACACGTTGATGTTCGTTGGCAACTGCCAGGCGCCGCTGAAGTTTCTCTTCACCACCTATCTGCAATGCAACGACGAGATGAAGGCCTGCCTGCGCCACCATCCAGAAGTGGTGCTCATCGCCACTTCCAGCCATCCCAACCCGACGGGCGAACTCCGCGCCTTGGTGCATGAGCTCTGGAACGAACGCATCCCGACTCCCGTGGTGTTCTGCATGGCCTATCAGTTGCCAGCCTCGCGCAAAGAGGATTTCCAACTGAGGGCCGCCGCCGACCTCGGCGGTCTGCTCTTCGACCAACTTACCGACGGCGTGGCGCTCATGTGCCTGCCGCCGAAGGGCGAAACGGCATTGCCTGTTTCCGTGGCCGACGACACCGCCTTTGCCATCCTGCAAGCGGCCCGCCTGCGTCAGTCGCGCACGGAATACATCAGCTGTCCGGGTTGCGGACGCACGCTCTACGATCTTCCGGGCACCATCGCCCGCATCAAGGAGGCCACGGCACATCTGCGCGGCCTGAAAATCGGCATCATGGGCTGCATCGTTAACGGACCGGGCGAAATGGCAGATGCCGACTACGGCTATGTCGGCGCAGGCCGCGGACGCGTCAGTCTTTACCGCGGAAAGGTCTGCGTGGAGAAAAACATTCCGACGGAAGAAGCCGTTGGCAAACTCCTCGCGCTGATTGAGGCCGACGGCAAGGGCCAGTGATGTGATTCCGCAAACGGCCGACGGCAAAGGCCGAACGGGCGCAGCGGAGCCCACCGAATGAAAAAAACAAGGGGCGTTCTGAATCAAAATATTCAGAACGCCCCTTTGTTTTATGAGGTTGATAATTACGGAAGTTCCTCTATATTATCATATTGGCTTTATACTTGCTTGATATATAGCCACAAAGCTCGTTTAGCTACGCAATTATCGAACAATTATTTTGCAATTCTCTGTGGTGTTTTTACCATCTGAAACCGTGATTACATACATGCCAGCGGCAAGCCCCGAGGTATGCACGAGAACCTGGTTTTGTCCTGCTTTCAGACTTTGTTGCAAAACAAGCTGTCCGTTTCCGCTGACAACATTGAGCACTTTGGCTTCTTTGATACTCGACAGGTCAACGGTTACCACCTCATTTTGTCTGGCAACAGCAGGCGAAGCACTGATTGCGCCATAGTCAGTGCGAACTTTCTTTAAAGACGTGGACGAACCTTTTGAGATGATTTCATACAATTGAGTTTCAGGATTACCTCCGAATTCATTGAAAGTTTCTACTTCCAAATACTTTTTTCCATCAAACAAAATTATAGAAGAACCGCCACCGCTGACTCGACCTTCCCCAAATTTGATTTCTGCCAAAACATTTCCTGTATCCTGCATGATGCGATAACCTGTGCTATGATAACCGCGACTTATCTTCTTATAGTCGATTTCACCATCACCATCAAGATCTACTTCGTTATAAACCTCCTCATAGGGTTCCATAATACTTTCAAACCATTCATAAGAATCATCCTCATTGAAAATGTTTTGCGAGACATTGATATAGTATTTAGCGTTGTTTCCATCAAGCATTCCTAAATAATGAAACGATTCTACATTCCATTCACTTTCCACTTTCTCCTTCCATGCCCCATAAGACATCTCAGAGAACTCCGCATTACAGAGAATCTGGAAATTGTATTGCTTCTTCCCATTTTCTTCAACACCATAAGTAAAAGGGTCCTTCAAAACAATAGTTCCTTTCACAATATACCTTTTGGTAGTTGTCGACTGCCTCAACTCCTCCTGGCCTCTTTTTCCGACAATCATAGTCCCCTCATAGTTCACTTCAACTTTTTCGGGGGTTTTTGTTACATAGTTAAGTTTGAAATATCCGCCAAAAGAAAATGGTTTTTCCCCTCCGAACAGATTCCATTGTATGGCACCATCCACGATACTGGCATAATACTCTTTAGGAAACCATTGGAGTATGCTGTCTGGCAAGAATTTCGTATCTCCGAGCTCATCATCAGAAAAATCCCAATCAGCCTTATGCGTATAAACTGTATCTCTCCAACAGGTGGACTGAGATGTCGTGTATTTTGTCAGAGGAATCTTTTTGATTTCATTGAGATTCGAATCCATTACGATGATGGAAGCATCGACATCCTCTTCACCAGAATAAACCCCAGTCACAGTTGTCAGCAAATCATGTCCACTATGATTGAACTTTGCAGGCAGAATGGAATAACCATTTCTTCTTGGACTTGAAATGGGCTTCAACTCCAAATCTTGAGCGAAAGAACTTGTGGCAAGACCGAGTGCCACAATCGGCAAAATGTGTTTTTTTCTCATGTTGTTTGAATTTTAAAAATTATTAATACGTTAAGTAATGGTAAAAAATCAAGCTGGACAATTTTGAGGAGTAAGGAAGTCTCTTCTTAGGCCCTATCTTTTTGCCGATTTGAAATTTGGCATCGGTCACATAGCTCGCTATGCTCCCTCTCCCAAATTTCAAAACCGACAAAAACGCAAGCCAAAATTGGGCAACTTATTCTTTCACCATCACTAAATTGAAGATATTTCTATTTCCAAGGAATGACATCATGCAAGTCTTCTTTTTGCTGCATGGTCGGCATTTTGGGAGTTATCACGATACCTGGTTTGTTACGTTGCCCTGCTATTCGCTTGCTCTCTATGCGCTTAACAAAGGACGGCGCAGATGATACCCAAATGGAAGTAAGCGTACTGCTACCTGAGAGGTTCAGATAGTTCGATTTAAGAATATCACCATTACGTAAATGGAGATTATACCAATATGTGTGTCCAAGAGATTTTGTACTAGTCCAATAATTATCTATTCCTTTTCTTTCATATATACCATCTGACGAAGAATGCCACGACCACGATGGATTATCCAGAGACCATCCATCTCCTGAAATCCCCATCGTAACATGATGAATCCAAAAAGAGCCGGTGACCTCAGTATCGTAATTATAAGATGTAGAGTAATGGTAGTCCGTATATGGATTACCATCGTCGTCATATTTTGTTTTTGACCCGATGACTTCCGTGCTAATTATTTCCGGATTGGAAAAGACTATAGACGGCTTTGTATCATAGCGCAATGTGTAAGTATTCAATGGGCCGAGCAACGTTTGAATTTGGTTGGTCTTTGCATTATATTTTTTGATGTAAGCACCTAATTCCATATCAGTTTCAGCCACAAAATTGGTGTAATTAAAACGTATATCGGCATTCGTCAGTTTCCCCATCAAACGAATCTCTTGTTTGTCTTCCAATGACTTGAACGGAATCAAATGGTTCGGGCTGGAATAAACACCCCATTCCCTCACATCTTGCATATCGTCGGAAATAGCTGAAACGTCAACATAGAATTTGTTTGCAGGCGTGTTCTGTTCTCCATCTGCCACGTAGAGCGCATCGGTGAGTTTTACTTCGTCAATCTTCGCCATACACCTATCAATGTCTATGGCTGGCGTAGCCCTCACTTCGATGTCACCCAATTTCACCAGAGGATAGGCTTTGAGTTTCTTTTCTTTGGGCAAATCTTTAAAAGCATATGTAAATCCGCTATTCTTACCATCATACGGGTCATCGTCATGAGTTCTTTGAATGAGGTTATCTTGCTCATCGTAAACGGCCATATTGAGTGTCACCGGCAAGAGCAAATCGCGATTGGCCGTAATTGAAACACTATGCTCACTACCGTTTCCACATTGGAAACTTTCTTCAAAAGTCGGGAAAAGGTAGCGCGACATCAACAGACGGTCTGTATCCCGAAGATTCAAGCTATAACGGTCTGTTTCTTTGCTGAATAATCCCGATTCTGCGAAGAGAGAAACAGATTGTGTTTGGTATGTCTCCGTCTTGGAGTCTTTCAATGCCTCATACGTGCCTGTATCAAAATAATCAACTGCATCGAATTTTAATTCAGCAGTTTGCTTGATGCCGAAACGCCCTGTTACGCCAATCCCCGTAGCTGAACCGTTTAGCGATAATTTGATTTCTGGCATCAATCCTATCTCAGCCTGTCCATCCAGCTTTAAGCTTGCCACATCCACACCAAATTGGTTGTTTGCACTTTGACTTGCTTTCCACTCTCCGTCAGAATAAATCAATACAACTTCGTCCTGCCGATTGAGGTGTGCCGTAAAGTCTAAGTCAACATTTCCATTTTCTTCAAAATAGCTGAAAAGCCGAACCTGTGGCTCGAGCCAGATGAATCTCAACAAAGGATGTGGGAAGGAGATTCTTCCCCCCTTTATAGTCCTGCCTATCTGATAAGGAGCAGGACTAATGTCGGCTTGACTGTTGGCATTCAGTTTCATTGTAGATAAGACATTGTTGCTGATGCAGAACTTGGCAAACAATGGATTTTTCTTATCAGCCAACTTGCATATAAGCAGTCGGCAATATCCCCTGCCTGTTCCTTCGACTTTTAACGTCGTGCCGCTGTATTCCCATTCTTTTTCAAAAGAAAGATTCCACAATTCACTTCCGACATTGATTCGAGGAAGGTCACCTTTAGCACGACTGTCCGATGCCGATAGCGAACTAACCCGCTCGCTTGATGTTTCTGCATTTTCGCAGAAAACTATCTGGTCGTACACATCGTCAAGAGTGGCCTTCTCACACTGATAGACGAATCCTTCTTCCGATTCTTTTATGCTAACCACCGTACCTATAATTCCGTTCTCAAACACCGTACACCCTGCTTCTGAGACAACAATATTTCCTTTCTTCGGACGCATTTCCTTGGGCGTTGTACTCAACATCGTAAACGAGAGTGTATCTCCGCGTAAGATGTAGGGAATGTGGCTTTCCGTCAATGGGAAGACATCATCATTGATAATGGTTTGTGGTGTAATAAACCCTATACTGTCAATCACTTCAAGAGGAATACGGTAGACGCTGTCGCATGTCCAAAATTCTTGCACAACAACAGCATCATGCTTCACACCGTTGATGTCTAAGTTCGAAAATGTTATGCTGTCAACCTCCGCATAGGGAAAAACGGTGAAGTCACCATCATTTCTGTAAACATACATATTATCCGTTTGCACTTGGGCAAAAGAAGTCATGGTAAGCAACCATGAACAAAAGTATAGAATCAATCTTTTCATCTCTTTATGAATTTATAGGTCAGCTCATTTACAGAAACAATATAGGTATTTGGATAGAGTCCAGACAGCGAGAATGAATATTCCCCCGAATGCTGAATTGTTTTTTTCACCAGCAAAGAACCGCCTGTGGAGTAAACGGCAATAACATCTCCCGCCTTTAAATTGGGGAACAACAAAGCATCTTTACCTATTTGTACAGAAGGACGCTCAGTGTTGAGATCAATCGACGTGGGCGTATTGACATTCTCATAAGCGAAACGAATCATTTTTTCGAGAGGATAGCAAATCTCCACATTTCTCGATGTTATGGCTATCTCCTTATCGCGAAATTTTATCTTTACCCTTTCATTTAAAGTGTAGGAAAATTTCACACCATTTTCCATGTGCACGACTAATTTCGGCACGGAATTGGCCAGCACTATCGAATGACTCAAAAATGCCAGCAAAACAAACATAGCTGTTCTCATAATCTTGATTATTAAAATATTACCTTAGTAAAAACTGTGTGGTCTGATTAATTCCGCAACCTCCAGCATCATCAGACAACGCTTTCTTCCGCGTCTCTCTGCCCCTCTCTTCCAATCCCAGAACTCTCTCCCACCTTCTCCAAGAACGCACTGGGAACGAAGGCGGTGGCGAGGTAACAGATGCTTTTGATTTCCAAAGCAACGCGCTGCTGGCCGGCCACGCGGATGACGCGGCCGACAAAGCCTTTAAATTCGCCCTCCTTGACGCGCACTTGGTCGTTGCTCTTGAAATGGCAACGAGAAACGGGGAGGGTCTTGACATGGGGATTGGAGGTGATGGTGGCACGAACGATGTGCTGCATGACGTCTTCAGAAAGAATGACGGGAGGACAGAGGCCCGTCTTGCTCTCGGGCTTCTCTGTCTTGTCGAGATAATAGCGGATGTAAGTGGCCGTTGGGGCTGGAGACTTGACGATGGAATGCGACTCTATGCGCGTCATACGTGCAAAAATCAAATTGGGGAAAAGAGGCTGCTTGACGCGCTTCTTTTTCCCCAATACGATTTTCTCCACATATTGCATCGGCACATAAGTGGGTATGTTTTTAGCTTTTAAATCTTCAACGGCCTTATCTATGCGGCCGTAGGTGACACGCAGGACAAACCAGCAAGGCACTTTCCAACGCGGCGCTACCTTCGGAGTATAATTCGTGGACACCCCTGTGTGTGAGTCGGCAGCCGACGGGCTATGGACTTCGGGGAGGACATCGGAGGCAAATCCGGTGCTGAGAGGCTCTGCCCCGCCTCTTTGGGGTTCCACATTAGACAATGTGTTCATTTCTTACATTCTGGAAAAACAGGCAACGGACGTGTCATCCGCTTTTCTCGCCAGCGTTTTTTCATATTGTGTGTGCTTTCTCCGGATGGTTTTTTCATGCTTAAGTTCTTGCAGTTTAAGCGCTGACATCCGAAGATGTTTTTTCATGATGTGAGGACACAAAAAAAGCGTGAACCTCTCATTGTCGTTTCACCTTCGAGGCCCTCGCATTTGCTCTGTACCGTTGAACGAACAGAGCCCCCATTGATATGATATACCATCTAACACTACCTGGAAACTAAGAAACGTGTCATGGCATGCACTGAAAGCGCTGCAATGACATTACTCATCTAACCAGATAGGCGAATAACCATATCACTTGGACATCTATCGCTGACTTGACGGTACATGAAACTTGCGAGATTTCGAAAGTCAAGAACAAGCGTTGATAAACGCCTTAGTATATGTTGATCTCCTGCATTCCACCCATACGCAACTTCTGCTTCAATCCAGAGAACTAACCCTTGACTTCTGCTCGGCGTAGGCTCAAATTAACCTTTGTTCTTGAAACGCTCCATCTGGAGGCACTCCTGACCAAAGTATTAATTCAAGAAATCAAATGCAAATGTAATGAAAAATTTAAATGAGGGGAAGCATTTCAATATAAATATTTGATAGGGCGCTCAAAATTGAAATATTAAGTAGGTAGAGAGAAACAAAATTTTCCCACCCCCAATAAAGAGGATGGGAAAATCAGAAATTGTTTTAAGCAGATTTATTTCAGCACCTTCTTGCCATTGACAAGGTAAATGCCGTGGCGCTGCATTTCGCTGGCCTTGATGCGGCGGCCTGAGAGCAGGTCGTAAACCACGTCAGTTGTCTTCTGGCTTGTGGTCGGGAGCGTGATAGCATCCACGACTCTTTTGCCTTTAAACAATACGTAGATGGGAACCTGCGGGTCGGGGTCGGTGTTGGTCCACATCACGTTGATATAGGCCACGATGTCGTTGCCGCTGATGTAGCTCTTCGTCTCATCGAGATAGGCCGTTGCCATGATGGCGCCGTCGAGGAAGGAGAGTTCAACGGGTTCGTTCTTGCCGAAGACAATGCGGTTGAGGCTATCTGTCGTCACACTGATTGACGGCAGAAGGATGTCGCCCAAAGGAACGTCGCCGAAGGAGAAGTTGTGAATGGCGAGGTCAACACCGCCCTTGGCAGCATCGGCAGCAGCGGTCACATCGAGCGTCTGGCTGGGCATCGGTTCGGTTTCGTCATTGATTTCTTCACCAAGACTGATGTAGAGGTCGCCAGCATATTGTCCGGCAATCTTTTCAGTCAATTGTGCAGAAGCCGTAGTGGCCATTGCCACAGCGGCGCAAAGAGTAAGTAAAAATTTCTTCATATATTATATTTTGGATTTGGTGTCAGAAAATGTAGGAGAAGGCCAGCGTGCCATAGATGGGATAGAGCGCAAACGTCACACTGGTGAAGTCGGACGGGAAGATGCCGTTGAGACCCCACGTGAGGTTGGCCGTCACCGCCAAATGTTTGTAAGCCTTGAATGTTCCGCCCACCTGCATGCCCCATTGGAAACGGCGCAAGTCGTTGCTGAAATCATAGGTGGCGTGCGACACCTCCGTGCGTTCGCCAGTGGGGTTCTGGTCGCGGATGTAGGCATCATTGCCCGTCTGGTTGCCGTCGGCGTCATAGAGGGGCTTGCCATAGGCTTCGCCCGAAAACTCGCCGTCCATCAGCCACGAGAGATAAGGACCAGCCTGCACCTGCCAGCGCGGGTTGATGTCGTAAGTGGCAAGGATGGGCACGGTGAGATATTTGTTTGACACCTTCGTTTTCACGTGTCCCGTGAAAGCGCCGACGATATCAGAACCGTCGTCTTCGCGAGCCTCCATGTGATAGTTCTTCACGGTGGCGTCGGTCTTCATGCCCTTCGATTCGAGGCGCACGCCCGTGGCAATGCCCCAGCGGTGGTGGATTTTCTTCTGCACGCTGCCTTCAATGGCGATACAGAGCGTCGGGTCGTAACTGTCGATGGCGCGGATTTCGGCCGGAATGGGGAGCGGCGATGTGCCGCCCAAACTCAAACCGCCACCCAGACGCATCTGCCAGCCCTTCAGGGCCGCCTTGACAAGGTTGGGCTTGGTTTCCTTGGCTTCAGACACACCCTGTGCCTGCGCAGAAATCGCGAAGAGCATCGCGAAAAAGATGGATATTGTTTTCTTCATTGTTGTTGTCGTTGGAAATCCGGCAGGATGGCATTCGCCCGTCCCAATGTCTGCCTAAGTAATGGTAAAAAAATAACTTGACCAATTTTGAAGGGTAAGGAGTTATATCTTTATACCCTGTCAAAATTGCACAACTTATTCTTTCACCATTACTGAACAGGCCAAATAGTTCTTTGCGAAGGGGAACAGAGGTTCAGCCTTTCATGCCTGTTAATGAAACAAGAGAGGATGCTGTCGGGGGAGAGGAGGTGCGGAGCTGAATTACTCTTCGCCCTCCCAAACGATACGCAGTTCGTCAATATACAGCGTCGACCCGATGGCGCCGATGAAGTAGGCGCCTTGACGACTGGAGGTGGCAACGATGGCGATGGCATATCCGTTGTCCTTTAGGCGTTCCTCGCTGAAAGTCTTGCCGCTGAGCAAATGGAAAGGTTCGTTGAAGCTCACCCACGGCGCCGTTTCCAGTTGCTCCAACGTTCCTTCAAACTCCACGGGCTTGTCGATACGCGCCATGAGGACGATGCGGTCGGAAGAGAGCACGTCGTCGCCGTTGAGCGGCACGAATTTCTTCTTCGGGTCGGCAGCGATTTCGCTCTTGGTGGCGATTTCGTAAACCACGGCATAGATGTCGGCCGTATCGTGAAGCGCCGGCTGCGGTGTCTTCGTTGCGTCCACCATCTCTGGCCCGGCCTTATATTTATAGGAACCTCTCAGGGCCACAGGGCGTTCCGTCAAAAGCGGCAGGCCGAAGCGCGTGGCCTTTCGCGGGAAGAGCATGGCCTGGGTGGAATTGAAGCTGCCCAGGAAGAGATTGCCAGCAGCGATGGGCATTTTAATTTTGAGACCGTGTTCTCCAGCATCGCTGGTGGAGAGTTTCACGGCGAAGCCTTCCACACCGTTGTTGGCCGGTGCCGTTGGGTATCCCTGAGGATTCTTGGCCATTCCCGTCACCGCATAGGCAGAATTGCCCGACGCCCAATAGTCGCGCTGCGGCGTGGTGGCGTCGTTCTTGTCCACTTCAAACCACTCGTAGTAACGCCCAGAGGGGTCGAGCTTGAAATTCTCGAAGCTTAGGAGATTTAGGGGCTTGACGGGAGAGAAACTCACGGTGTAGTTCTTATTCCAATTGCCGTCTTGCGAATAGACCGTATAAATCTGCGGCATACTGAAGTCGCGCGTAATGCCGTTGGCTTCCACCATCTTTCCGTCCACCTCGGCCGCGATACGCGCCCCTTCGGTCAGAACGAAAACGGGGTTGAGGGCCGTGCGGTCCACGTTGTCGAGAAGCGTGAAAGAGACGCTGTTGTTCTTCACAATCGGCTCTCCGCGGAAGAGCGTTTTGTGGGCCTCCAGCCATTCGCTCTGCACGCTGACAATGTCGCATTCTGCATTGAGCGGCTCGTCTTTGATACAAGAAGTAAACGTGGTCAGACACAGGGCCAGACCGCATAAAATTTGCTTCATCTGCTTGAAATATAAAGGTTTTAGGCTACAAAGTAATGGTAAAAAAATAACTTGACCAATTTTGAGGGAAGGAATTAAATTCTTATGCCCTGTCTTTTTGCCGTTTTTGAAATTTGTCATCGGTCACATAGCCCGCTATGCTCCCTCTTCCAAATTCCAAAACCAACAAAAATACAGGTCAAAATAGGTCAAGTTATTCTTTCACCATTACAAAATTACGAAATTCCCCCTCTTCCGAAAAACTTTTACCCTTCATTTTAGTTTTTTTCGGGCGCTTTGCAGTAACTTTGCATGTTGAAACAATATATATATATCGATTATTATATGCAAGACATCCGTAACATTGCAATCATTGCCCACGTTGACCACGGCAAGACGACGCTCGTGGACAAGATGTTGCTCGCCGGAAACCTCTTCCGCGAGAACCAACAAACCAACGACCTCATGCTCGATAATAATGACCTTGAACGTGAGCGCGGTATAACCATCCTCTCGAAGAATGTCTCTATCCGCTACAAAGGCACGAAGATCAATATCATCGACACCCCGGGACACTCCGATTTCGGCGGCGAGGTGGAGCGTGTGCTCAATATGGCCGACGGCTGTATCTTGCTGGTCGACGCTTTTGAAGGCCCGATGCCGCAAACGCGCTTCGTGCTCCAGAAGGCACTCCAAATCGGACTGAAGCCTATCGTGGTGGTCAACAAGGTGGACAAACCGAACTGCCGCCCAGAGGAGGTTTACGAAATGGTGTTCGACCTCATGTGCGACCTCAATGCCACAGAAGACCAACTCGACTTCCCTGTGGTGTATGGTTCCGCAAAAAACAATTGGATGGGTGAGGACTATAACACGCCGACCGATAACATCAACTACCTGCTCGACAAAATCATCGAGGTGATTCCCGCACCGCAGCAGCTGGAAGGAACGCCGCAGATGCTCATCACTTCGCTCGACTATTCTAACTACACGGGCCGCATCGCTGTGGGACGCGTTCACCGCGGCGTGATTCGCGAAGGCATGAACTGCACCATCGCACACCGCGACGGCTCTTTCGAAAAGACGAAAATCAAGGAAGTACACACCTTCGAAGGCATGGGCCGCAAGAAGACTGACGCCGTTGAGAGCGGCGACATCTGCGCTGTGGTCGGTCTGGAAAACTTCGAAATCGGCGACACCATCTGCGATTTCGAAAATCCCGAACCGCTGCCAACCATCGCCATCGATGAGCCGACCATGTCGATGCTCTTCACCATCAACGACTCGCCGTTCTTCGGCAAGGAGGGAAAATTCTGCACCTCACGCCACATCGCCGAGCGTCTGAACAAGGAACTCGAGAAAGACCTCGCCCTGCGCGTACGCCCCTCTGATAGCGAGGGCAGCTGGATTGTCAGCGGTCGCGGTGTGCTCCACCTTTCTATCCTCATCGAGACAATGCGTCGCGAAGGCTACGAACTGCAAGTGGGACAGCCACAGGTTATTTATAAGGAAATCGACGGCGAGAAATGTGAGCCGATTGAAGAACTGACCATCAACGTACCAGAAGAGTTCGCCTCCAAGATGATCGACATGGTGACGCGTCGCAAGGGCGAAATGACCTCCATGCAGAACATGGGCGAGCGTGTCGACATCGAGTTTGACATCCCTTCGCGCGGCATCATCGGTTTGCGCACGAATGTCTTGACAGCCAGCCAGGGTGAAGCCATCATGGCCCACCGCTTCAAAGAATACCAGCCGTTTAAGGGCGAAATCCAGCGCCGCACAAATGGTTCGATGATTTCTCTCGAAACAGGCACGGCCTTTGCTTATGCCATCGACAAACTGCAAGACCGCGGCAAGTTCTTCATCAATCCGCAAGACGAAGTGTATGCCGGCCAGGTGGTGGGCGAACACGTTCACGACAACGACCTCGTGGTCAACGTCACGAAGGCCAAGCAGCTGACCAACATGCGTGCTTCGGGCGCCGACGACAAGGCCCGCATCGTTCCTCCGGTCATCTTCTCGCTTGAAGAAGCCTTGGAATACATCAAGGAAGACGAATACGTGGAAGTGACGCCGAAGTCCATGCGCATGCGCAAGGTGATTCTCGACCATCTTGCCCGCAAGCGTGCCAACCGCGAATAATCTGCCAGACAGAATGGTGTTCCCCATCAGAACACCTCCGCCAATACAAGGCGTTCAGGAAAATCCCTCCTGAACGCCTTTTTCTATAAGGTGGTGTTAAAACGAGGTGGCAAAGGGCCGCAAGCGCCAAACTAATGTTCTGGCATGCACCGATATGTAGGTGTTCAAAATTAGTTTAGTTCCCCTGCATGGATACTATAAAATAGTTTTGAACACCTACTTATATATAATCTTTTTCGTAACTTCGCACCATCATTTAAAAACGATACAATCATCATGATGACAGCAAACGAAATTCGCGACTCATACAAGAAATTCTTTGAGTCGAAAGGACATACCATCGTGCCCTCAGCCCCTATGGTAATCAAAGACGACCCCACGCTCATGTTTACCAATGCGGGTATGAACCAATGGAAAGACATCATCCTCGGCACGCGCGACCCAGAACCACGCCGCCGCGCCGACTCGCAGAAATGTCTCCGCGTAAGCGGAAAGCACAACGACCTGGAAGAGGTGGGACACGACACTTACCACCACACCATGTTTGAAATGCTCGGCAACTGGAGCTTCGGCGACTACTTCAAGGAAGGCGCCATCGACATGGCTTGGGAATACCTCGTCGACGTGCTGAAACTCGACCCAGCCAACCTCTATGCCACCGTTTTCGAAGGCTCTCCCGAAGAAGGCTTGGGCCGCGACGACGAAGCTGCGCAGATTTGGCTCAAGCATCTGCCTGCCGACCACATCATCAACGGCAACAAGCACGACAACTTCTGGGAAATGGGCGAAACCGGTCCTTGCGGCCCCTGCTCTGAAATCCACCTCGACTCGCGCACGCCAGAAGAGAAGGCTAAGGTGCCCGGTCGCGAACTCGTGAACAAAGACGACCCGCAGGTCATCGAAATCTGGAACATCGTGTTCATGCAATTCAACCGTAAAGCCGACGGTTCGCTCGCTCCGCTCCCAATGCACGTCATCGACACGGGGATGGGTTTCGAGCGCCTCGTTCGCGCCATGCAAGGCAAAAACTCCAACTACGACACCGACGTCTTCCAGCCCATCCTTCACAAGATTGGCGAACTCTCTGGCCATGAATACGGCAAGAGCGAAGAAGTCGACGTGGCCATGCGTGTCGTTGCCGACCACCTTCGCGCCATCGCTTTCAGCATCGCCGACGGACAGTTGCCTTCCAACGCCAAGGCCGGCTATGTCATCCGCCGCATCCTGCGCCGTGCTGTGCGCTATGCCTACACTTTCCTCGGCCAGCGCAATGCCTTCGTCTATCTGCTCGTGCCGACATTGGTGCACGAAATGGGCGAAGCCTATCCTGAACTCAAAGCGCAGCAGGAACTCATCACCCGCGTGATGAAAGAAGAAGAAGAATCCTTCCTCCGCACGCTCTCAACGGGTATCTCCCTGCTCGAGAACGTCATTGCCGAGACCAAGAAAGACGGCAAGACCGTGGTTGACGGCCAGAAGGCCTTCACGCTCTTCGACACCTACGGTTTCCCCCTCGACCTCACGCAGCTCATCTGTTCAGAACAGGGAATGACCGTTGATGAAGACACCTTCAACGCCGAAATGAGAAAGCAGAAGGAACGTGCTCGCAACGCCGCCGCAGTGGAAACAGGCGACTGGGTTGTGGTGCGCGAAGGCGAAACGGAATTTAAAGGCTGGGACTTCACGGAACACACCTGCCACATCCTGCGCTACCGCCAGGTGCAGCAGAAGAAGCAGACCTACTTCGAACTCGTGCTCGACACGACACCTTTCTACGCCGAAATGGGCGGACAGGTGGGCGACCGCGGTGTCATCTGCAACGAACAGGAAACCATTGAGATCTTCGACACGAAGCGCGAAAACAACCTGCCCATCCATCTGACGCGTGAACTCCCGAAAGACCCATCGGCCGAATTTATGGCCTGCGTTGACGTAGAAGCCCGCCGCGCCAGCGAAGCCAACCACACAGCCACCCACTTGCTCGACCAAGCACTGCGCGAAGTGCTCGGCACCCACGTGCAGCAGAAAGGCTCACTGGTGACTCCCGACTATCTGCGCTTCGACTTCTCACACTTCCAGAAGGTGACACCAGAGGAAATCCGTCAGGTGGAACGCATCGTCAACAGCCGCATCCGCGAAGACATTCCTTTGCAAGACCATCGCGACATGGCCATTGAAGACGCCAAGGAACTGGGTGCCATCGCCCTCTTCGGCGAGAAATATGGCGACCACGTGCGCGTCGTGCAGTTTGGCGATAGCGTTGAGTTCTGCGGTGGTTGCCACGCCAAAAGCACGGGCCGCATCGGCCTCATCCGCATCCTCTCCGAGAGCAGTGTCGCTGCCGGCGTTCGCCGCATCGAAGCCATCACGGGCAAAGCTGCCGAAGAGAGCATCTATGCAGAAGAAGACATCCTCAACAACCTCAAGTCGTTCTTCAACAACGCCAAAGACCTCACCGCTGCCATCCACAAGACCATCGAAGAAAACGACGGTTTGCGCAAGCAGGTGGATGAATTTATGAAGGAACAGGTGGGCCGTCTGCGCGAGAAACTCGTTGCCTCAGCACAGGAAATCAACGGCGTACACCTCGTGAAGAGCAACATCCCAGTGGACATCGCTCCCGACGTGGTGAAAGACCTCGCCTTCCAGATTTCTGGCACACTGCCTGAACACACCTTCTGCGTACTCGGAAGCCACCACGACGACAAACCGCTCCTGACGGTCATGATCAGCAAAGACCTCCTGGCAGAGCGCAAGCTCCATGCCGGAAACATCGTGCGCGAAGCTGCCAAGCTCATCAAGGGTGGCGGCGGCGGTGCGCCCCACTTCGCCACAGCAGGCGGAAAAGACCTCAGCGGTCTTGATGCTGCCGTTGAAAAGGTGGTGGAAATTGCTGGCATCTGATTTAAGTAATGGTGAATTACTAAGTAGGTGTTCAGAATTAAACTAATTTTGAACACCTACTTAACAATACACACAAGCAGGCACGCCCGAAAAATGGGCCTCAACCAATTGCCTACCTGTCATCACATAAAAAGCAGACTGGTTCTCTTGAACCGGCCTGCTTTTTTGTTTTAGAACCACCCATAAACGTAACCATCCGAAACCCACCGTCTTGTACGTTCCCCAATATGTGGCGAACTTTGT
>OQVT01000785.1_pt1 | contig 18918 bp, 22 predicted proteins | sample 1691561 | NCBI WGS metagenome assembly OQVT01 (sample SAMN03418260, study PRJEB22391) | human gut metagenome | biome: human-gut; feature: organic feature; material: feces | host: Homo sapiens | place: Tanzania | collected 2013-01 | reverse complement strand
CCTCGGTGGAGCGCGTTCTATGAGGGTAAAATCGAGCCGTTTTCCATCCAGTTCAGCGATGTCGCCACAAAAATGCTGTTTACCGAGCGCGAACGCGCGGGCGGCACGCTGCTGATAGCGACAGCCAACCGGCTGCCAACTTTTTCAACAATTTCTCATTACTTTCCACTGGTTAGGTCGTCTCCTTTCTTTGTCACGCTGCCATCGCTGCCCAGCAGGTAATACTCGCCGCGGGTGGGGTGAATATGGAAGCGGGGAGTGCCCAGCATGGCGTGAATGGCCTCGGCCTTGATGCCGGCGGCGTTGACCACATACTTGGCCTGCACGGTGCCGGTGGCGGTTTCCAGCTCAAAGCCGCCGTCGATCTTTTTCATGCTCTTGACGGCGCTGCTGCGGCGCAGCTCCACGCCGTTGCGCACGGCCACCTCGGTCATGGCCAGTGCGTACTCCCACGGGTTCACGATGGCGGCGCTGGGTGCCCACAGTGCGCCGCAGACCTTCTCAGAAAGGTTGGGCTCCATGGCAAGGGTCTCTTCCCGGGAAAGGATCTTCATGCCGGGCACGCCGTTGGCGGTGCCGTTCTCGAACAGATGCTGCAGGTGGGGCAGCTCCTTTTCGTCCAGTGCCAGCACCAGCGAGCCGCACTGCTTATAGGAGACATCCAGCTTTGCGCAGATCTCCTTGGCCAGCGCCACGCCGCGCACGTTCAGCCGTGCCATGCGGGTGCCGGGGGCGGGGTCGTAGCCTGCGTGGAGAATGGCGCTGTTGGCCTTGGTGGTGCAGTCTGCCACATCGTTCTCGGCCTCAAGGATGACCACCTTGTTGTCGTAGCGCGACAGTGCGTAGGCTGCGGCGGCACCGATGACACCACAGCCGATGATTGCTACATCATACATTGTTCTTTTCCTCCTGTCCGTTCTGCCTTGGCCCGTCGGGAGCCGGGCATCTGTTGTTTGTACAAAAAAAGAGCGAACCGAAACAAAGGCAACTGCCCTTGTCCGTTTCGCTCATATCTCTTGAAACAAACAGCACTTGTTTGCTTTTATGATACCCTGTCCCTGCACAAAAAGCAAGATGTTTTGCACTTTTTGTGAAACCCTTACAAAAACTGCCTGCCGCTTTTGCGCAGAATGCAGAATGCCTGTGCTCACATATCCCACACGGCCTGATTGGTGGTGGAAATGGCGGTGGCACCGGCCTCCAGAGCGGCCATCACGTCCTCCTTATCCGCGATCAGGCCGCCGGTCAGCACCGGCACCTTGGCCTTGGCGCAGACATGGCGCAGGATCTTGGGCATGGAGCCGGGCAGAAGGTCCAGACAGTCCGGCAGGTTTGCGGGGATCTTATCCAAACTTTCCAGTGCGATGGAATCCAGCAAAAACACCCGCAAAATGGCAGCCAGCCCCAGCTCCTTGGCGCGGCGGATGAAGGACTGCCGGGTGGAGATGATGCCGTCTGCCTCGGTGGTGCTGTGGATAAAGTCCACGGCAACCTCCTTGCCGGCCAGCCCGGCGATCAGATCTACATGCACCACCGCAAAGCGCCCGGCCTCATGGATACGACGCACGATGGAGGCGATATTGCAGATATCTCCATATAATACAAATACTACCCGGATGTTCTCGTTGGTCAGTGCGTTGCAAAGCCCTGCATTGTCCTTGACAGCCGCAATGACCGGCGTTTCCTGAATGGCGTCCATCAGTTCCTGCTTCATGTTCTTCCTCCAGCTCCCGCGTTACCGGGGTACTTCCTGCACACAAAACGCATTTTACAATTAAAAGGTATTATGAATGCTTTGCCAAATAAAATCAATATCTTTTTGAAAAAATTCAGTGAAATTACAGGAAGCTGGGCAAGATGCCTTGTTTTGTAGGCCGGAAACCGGCGTTTCGTACAAAAATTTTACAGTATGTTTGCAATTGCTTGACAAGCGCGGGGGACTATGCTATTCTGTGTGCATCAAAGTTGCCAGATTGATGGAACAAAAAACAGAATACAGGTGTTGACGGCCTTTTTAGAGCAAAGAGCAGGGCGGACAGTGAGAGAAAAAGGGGAAGAATCTCCTTTTTAGAGCTGTACGAGCCTGTTTTTTTATTTATAGGGCTTCTGCCGCAGGCCTTGCAGCGCAGGCGGTGGCTGCCTTATATCCGGGATAGAAAGGAGCTTTGCCTGCCATGCTGACCCCCATTTACGAGACCCTTCACATTACCTCTGAGGTTTCGGTGATCATTGTATCGGTTGCGCTGATGCTGTTTTCCGGCTTTGCCATGACCCGCATCACAAAGCGGCTGCGGTTGCCTAATGTGACGGCCTACATCGTGGCGGGCATCCTGATCGGCCCCTACTGCCTGAACCTTATCCCCGGCAGGGTGGTCAGCGGTATGAGCTTTATTGCGGATATCGCGCTGGCCTTCATCGCCTTCAGCACCGGCGAGTTTTTCAAGTTCTCCACCCTGAAAAAGAGCGGTGCCAAGGTTATGATCATCACGGTCATGGAAGCCTGCCTTGCCTCGGTGCTGGTGTTCATCGTGGTCTACTTTGTGCTGGGACTGGAGCTGAACTTTTCTATCGTGCTGGCGGCGCTGGCCTCGGCCACCGCACCGGCCTCCACCGTTATGACCATCCGGCAGACCCATGCCAAGGGCGACTTTGTAGAGACCCTGCTGCAGGTGGTGGCACTGGATGACGTGGTGGGTCTGCTGGCTTACAGCATTGCCATCTCGGTGGCACTGGCTTCCATGACCGGCACTTTTCAGGCCGGTCACATCGTCAAGCCCATCGTCCTGAACATCGCCGTGTTCCTGCTGGGCGGTCTGTTCGGCGTGTTCCTCAAGCTGCTGCTGCACAAGCGTTCCACCGATAACCGCCTGATCGTTTCTGTGGCACTGCTGTTTGCCTTCTGCGGCATCTGTGCCGTGTTTGATGTGTCCCCCCTGCTGGGCTGTATGTCCATGAGCATGGTCTACATCAACCTGACGGACGACGAGCGGCTGTTCAAGCAGCTGAACTACTTCAACCCGCCCATCCTGCTGCTGTTCTTTGTCCGCTCCGGTGTCAACTTCAACCTCAGCGCACTGGTGAACAGCTCTGAGAGCATCGGCTCGGTATCCCTGCTGCACATCGGCGTGGTCTACTTCCTTGTCCGTATCATTGGCAAGTATGCAGGTGCTTTTATCGGCTGTGCCATTGCCGGTAAGGACAAGCTGGTCCGCAACTATCTGGGTCTTGCCCTGATCCCGCAGGCTGGTGTTGCCATCGGTCTGGCAGCAATGGGTGCCCGTACCCTCGGCGGCGAGACCGGCAACATTCTGGAGACCGTCATTCTGGCTTCCAGCGTTCTGTATGAGTTGATCGGCCCTGCCTGTGCAAAGCTGTCCCTCTACCTGTCCAAATCCTACTCCAATAAGCTGGAAGAGATCGTTGAGATCCCGGAGGAGGAAGGGGCAGAGCAGAAGACCGAGCTGGAGCTGCTGATCCAGCGCATCCAAGCCATTCAGGAAGAGCTGCCGAAGCACGACGACCCCTTCTATGAGGACGAAAAGGCATTCTCCGAAGCCGCTGAAGAACACTATGCCATGACAGGGATTCCCAATCCCAATCTGTACAGAAGAAAGAGGGGAGCATTTTGAAACAGTTATCCTTGTTTGCGCTGGCTGATCCCATTGCAAAAATGCTGGGCAGCTGGTCGGTGGAGCTTACCACCTATTCCATCCTGCTCCGCCTTGTGACCGTCATCATCCTGACCTCCATCATCGGCTGCGAGCGTTCCAGCAAGCGGCACTCCGCAGGTCTGCGTACCTTTGTGCTGGTGTCCTTCTCCTCCTGTGTGGCCATGATCCTGGATCTGTATCTGATGCAGGAATACCGTATCGGTCTCCCGCTTCTTTCCAGTGCCACCATCATCTCTGCTGCCATGCTTTCCGGCAACTCCATCGTGTTCAGTTCCCGGAGCCAGATCAAGGGTCTGACCACCTCCGCTGCTCTGTGGTTCTGCGGCTTCCTTGGCTTTGTCATCGGTGCCGGACAGTACACCCTGAGCATCATCGTGTATGTGCTGTTCCTGTGCATCCTCACATGGTTCCCGTCCATTGAGGTGTATCTGAACAACCGCTCCAACCATTTCGAGATCCATCTGGAGTTAAAGAACAGCAACTATCTGCGCGATTTCGTTACCGTCAGCCGTCAGCTTGGTCTGCGGATCGACGACATCGAGGCGAATCAGGCGTATGTGGGTTCCGGTCTGAGCGTGTACACCATCACCTTCACCATCTTCAGCGCAGAGCTGAAAAAGTACAAGACCCACCGGGAGATCATTCAGGCACTGAGTTCGCTGGATTACATCTATCACATCGAGGAACTGCGCTAAGCGGTTTGTGCAGAAAGAAGGTTCCACATGATTAAAAATATCGTATTCGATATGGGAAACGTTCTGGTTCGGTTTGACCCGGAGCTGTTTATGGACCGCTATTCCCTCACCGGCGAGGACCGCAAGCTGATCCGCAACGAGGTGTTCCGCTCGGTGGAGTGGACCATGCTGGACCGGGGCGTCATCGACGAGGAGATCGCAGAGCAGCGCATCCTGCCCCGACTGCCGGAGCGTCTGCACGATGCAGCCCGCGGGCTGATCGAAACGTGGGATGACCCCATCGTGCCGGTGGAGGGAATGCTGGAGCTTTTGCAGGCACTGAAAGCAAAGGGCTACCGTCTCTACCTGCTTTCCAACGCTGCCACCCGTCAGCCCATCTACTGGGCACGGGCAGAGGCCAGCAAGCTGATGGATGGTGCCCTGATCTCCGCAGAGGTCAAGCTGCTGAAGCCCGACCCGCAGATCTACCGCACCTTCCTGCGCAAGTTCGCCCTTCGCCCGGAGGAATGTGTCTTTATTGACGATACGCCCATCAACGTGGAGGGCGCACTCTACGAAAATATGGCAGGCATCGTGTTCAACATGGATGTTGCTGCCCTTGCCGAGAGCCTGCACGCTCTGGGCGTGGAATGGTAAGGTTTTGATTGGAGAAATGCTTATGATGATCTGGATCGGTTTGATGCTTTTGATTTGTGCCGGATTCTCTGCTTATGCGGGGGCATCCCAGTTGGAACAGGCAAAACAGCGTGCAAAGTGTTCTCTGGACGCTTTCACGGAACGAAGAAACGGGGTAAGCTGCATCTGTCTGGCGATCCTGTTCGTGATCCTTGGAATCGGCATCAACCTGTGACAGTGCATTTCTCCTGAACCTTTTTGCTTCTTCCAAAGCCTGTCTGATGGGTTTGTTATGGCTCCCCATCGCCGCAGCAGTCCACAGGCGGTTTTGAAAGATAAATCTCCTTCATTTTCTGCTTAACGGCAGCAATAAAAAAGACCCCCGCAGCGTATGATTTGACGCCGCGGGGTTTCTCAATTGTTCGGTTTGTATTGCAGCACCTTCTGGGAGAACGTCCGATCGAAGAACTGGATGAAGGGCCCAAGGCAGAACGCACAGATCAAGGTGCCAAGGCCCACAAGGCCACCCAGCAGCCAGCACAGCAGGGCGCTGAGCGCATCGGTGAAGATGCGGCACCCGAAGTACGGGCAGGGTGTGTAGTCCCGCAGACCGAGGGAAAGGTAATCGTAGGGCGCGATGCCGAGGTCGGCGGTCTGGTAGAGCGAAGCGCCCAGCGCCGTGACCAGCACCGCCGCGATGACCCACGCCAACTGCACCGCCAGCGACGGCGCGTCGCCGAAGTGGGCGTGAATGGGGTCATAGAACGCCGTGACGATGTACCCGATGCAGATGCCGTTGACGAAGGTGCCAAGGCCGATGTACTTGCGCCCGAACCAGAATTCCAGCAGGAAAAACAGGATGTTCGTGCACAGGTTCTGGGTGCCCAGCGAGATGCCGAGCAGCTCCGCCAGCCGCATGTTCAGGGCGCTGATGGAGTCGTTGCCGAGGTGGGACTGCTTGAAAAGCGCAATGCCAAGGGCGATGATGACGATGCCCGCCACCATGCCCACCACCCGCCGGGCAGTCGGTTTGCGCAATGCGGTGCCGTTCATAGGGGATTCTCCTTTAGCGTTTCTTTTCCCCTATTATACGCCTACTTTGGGCGGGAGACAAACTATTTATGGAAAGATACAACGATATACGGGGGATCCGCCTTACCCCTTTAATCTCACCTCAATCCGTTCTTTCTCCAGCCCCTCCCCGATCACGATGAGCACTTCCTGCCCCTTGGGGATAGCGTTTGCCGTCAGGCCGTCGGCGGTGGCGTTCAGCTCCACCCAGCCGTTCTCGTCCTGTACGAAGCCTTTCGCCCGCAGCACATGGCCGCACGCGGGGTCGGTGAAGAGGGCCGGGATATTCTGTTCGAGCTGCTGGCACGAGAGGCCCAGCTCCAAAAAGTAGGCCGAACCAAAGGCCCTATGCGGTTGGCGTTACCCGCTTCTAATTATAGCAAAAGGAGGTCCTTTTGCTACCGTTTCGACGCTACGGCTCTTTTCTTCCACAAGCATAGCTTGTGGTTTTCTCTATGAATAAGAGCGGGGCCTTGCAAATGATATGTACCCGGTTTTCTGGACACCGGTTCAAAATTGAATAATTAAGCTTCCATCATGGATGCTTCCCTGAATTTAGAGGGAGGCATCCATTTTGTTTTCGCTTGGAGCAGGAGGCAGTGGATGCGTGGAAGGAATATTCGCAGAATGCCGAAGAGATCACGGATATGGACTCCTACTGGAAGGCTTATCAGCAATATGAGGAAGAGCACGGCCAGCCGGTATATACCTACAACCGTTTTGATGCGGATAACTTTATCGCGTTGATGGAAGAGATGAAGGGATTGCTTAAGAATGATATGCTTACCGCGGATCTTAACCAGTTGATCGAGAACACGCGTCAGGCAAAAGAGACACATGATGTCACTTATATTAAGGAAATTTATTACCTTCTTCATGATATGGATTATTTTCTCTTACGATATGGAATTGAAGATGTAGGCGGTTATACACGGTATGATGATGTGGTTTCGAAATATTACGGTGTGCTTAATGTGTATGGAGAAGATTCGCTTATATCAGAATGATAATTTTTGCAGGAAGGAAAGTTTTCAATGGAACAACAGAAAAAAGACCAGATCATTCAAAAGTTAATCAATACACGTACAACAATTTCCACCATGGAAAGCTGTACGTCCGGTTTGATTGCATCCATGATCACTGATACAGAGGGTGCTTCCGCAATTTTTCCGGGAGGCTATGTCGCCTATCTGAATGAAACCAAAATCAGGATTGGCGTGGACGGGAATATTATAAAACAATACGGTGTTTATTCGAAAGAGTGCGCAAGGGCAATGGCAGAAACCATCCAGAGTAAAATGCATACCGATATTGCGATTGGGATTACCGGAACAACAGGAAATGTTGATCCGAACAATGCAGACAGCGTACAGGGAAAGGTATTTTTTTGTATTCTCGTAAAAGACAAGGCGTATGATTATGCATGGAAGACAGATGTTTCCGGCAGAAACCGCCATGAAATCAAACAATTGTATGCAGATAAGGTATTTGAAGAACTAGGGAAGCTTATATATTAACATGGATGCAGCAGGATATTGGAGCCAAGTTAGGATTCTTGGCAAGACTGTCAGAAAAGGCTATGTCATTGCAGTTGTGGAATATCGTCATTCCGGGATTGCACCATTTCCGGCGACTGCGCTTGATATCAGAAATGCAATCCGTTTGGAAGTGAATTCTGGACAGAAGAAATACATAAAATTATGATAGATTTCTTTGATCGCATATTGAAAAAATAGAAAGACAGGTTATTGTAGTAACAATACAATGACCTGTCTTTGAATATGTATTAAAAAGTGATGTTACGAGATATATATTTGATGATAACATCCATAGTTCCGCCACAGACCATGCCTTCTTCTCCGGCGAAATCATTGGTCATATCGACGGAGAGAAAAGTATCCTGTCTGGTGGAGAGAACTTCCAGTGCTTTTTTGAACACTTCATGTTCGCCACAGCCACCGCCAATCGTGCCGAAAGACTGACCAAGAGCATTGACAGCCATAATGGCACCGGTTTTGACCGGAGTGGAGCCTTTGCGTTCCACGACAACAGCAACGGCTTTTGGCTCATCTGTCATGAGCTCGTTGAGAAAAACAGAATCCATATTCGTCTGTTCCAGCATGCCGTTTTTCTTTCCGGAAGAAAGCTGACTGCGACATAAAATCAGTTCTGACAGAATGGAAATGGCAATCTCGTCTGTGGTGACAGCACCAATGCTTAAACCGATTGGTGTGTGTATGTGATCAAGAAAAGAACGGTCAATTCCTTCAGTGCATAGGTTCTCAAAAAGTCCGGCGACACGTCTTTTGGAACCGATAAGTCCCATATAAGCAGGTGTGATACCGCTTGCATAAATTGTGCGGATACAGTCGGCATCATGGACGTGCCCGCGGGTGAGAATCGCAACAAAATCCTGATTGGTCAGCTTGATTTTGGTAATGGCAGCAGGAAAACTGTCACAGATCACTTCTTTAGCTTCTTTCATAGTGTAAGAATTAGCGAAGGAAGGTCTGTCGTCTGCTGCGTAGACATCAAATTCCAACTGGGAGGCAAAGCGACAGAGAGACTGTGCAACATAGCCACAGCCTAACAGAATCAGACGTCTCGGTGCCTGAAATTTTCTTGTATACACGATGGATTCTGCGGAATCCGGTACTTCAAATTGCATTTCAAATGGGTGAAAATCTGTATGATTCATAGGCGAAATCCTTTATAATAATTTATTTTTATTGTTCTAAATATTGTCATATGTTTGGCACAAATAGCACAATAAGGTATTGCGTATATGGAAAGTATATCATTGATTCTGTTTAAAAACTATGAAAAATATTTTATGCTTATAACATATTTACATTTTTATGCCATATAGGGTAAAATATTTGTAAAACTCATAATCAAAGTAATGCAAGTTGTGGAAATGCAACAAAAGCTTGAGAAGACACTGGGGAGCCACCGGTTCTTAGAAGGCAGGAACAACGATAAGTTGTGACTGGCTTCTTAGTACCGCTGCGAGCGACACGTAGCGGGAGCGTGTCTTCGAAAATTTTGTTACATTTTCACAACATTCATAACCTAAATTAGAGTTTTGCAAAATACAAACACCAAAGAAAAGTGAGGAACCCCAATATGGCAGATAACGCATTAAAAATCGAATATAAATTATACTTAGAAGCAGAGGATGTTTCGCAGTCAAGGATCCTTTCTTCTGCATCCTATCTGGAAAACGTGCTGCATAATCATGCAAACCCATACATAAAATGCGCACAGATCGACAACGAGAGCGATTTAGATGAATTCGAGTTAAGATTATATGTGGATGAGGCGATAGAGGAGGCAGACTGCACAAATGCGGATGCAGCAGAGGCATTTTTAGACGAGTTTGCAGATGTTTTATCAGAAATTGCGCACATTCATTCCTTTATGGATATGGAGGGAAGCTTTTCTGTTTCCTTTGAGGGAGAGCACATTGCCTATGATTTCAGATCCGAACCGGGTGACGGAATGTGTGACTTTATAGAACGGAAAGAAAATTAATACATTTTTTGTTTTCAAAAATGGAATAGTCTGTTATAATAGTTACATAATATCACTTAGGAGGCATTAAGCGATGGCTGAGGATAGAAAAACATTTAAAATAAAGGATGGACATTTGGGAGAAGTGAAGATAGCAGATGAAGTAGTTGCAATTATTGCGGGACTGGCTGCAACAGAAGTCGAAGGTGTCAGTTCCATGGCTGGTAACATTACCAATGAACTTGTCAGCAAGCTTGGAATGAAGAATCTTTCCAAGGGAATCCTTGTTGAGGTAATGGAGAACGAAGTCAAAGTAGATGTCGCTATCAATATTGCATATGGCTATAGTATTCCGGATGTGTCTGCCAAGGTACAGGACAAGGTTAAGTCAGCAATTGAGAATATGACAGGATTAACGGTTGCCGTTGTCAATGTTCGTATTGCCAGCGTAGATATGGCAGATGGTGAATAGAACGGTATTTAAAGAACAATAATGATACCACTAGCGGCGATGATGATCGTGGGCGATGCTTACGGCGATAGAAAGGATGTCCAGATGTGGACATCCTTTCTTGAATCATAGGAAATTCCTTCCTATGATTCAAAAACACTTCGCGGGGATGCGCAGCATGTGGTTTGGGAGAGAGAATGACAAGAAGAGAATTAAGAGAAAACACGTTTAAGATGCTATTTCGCGTGGAGTTTCATAAGGCAGAAGAGATTCCGGAGCAGTTTACTTTATTTGAAGAAGAGATTGCCGGATTAAGTGATGAGGATCGCGCATATCTGACAGATAAGTGCAATGATATTTTTGCAAAAGTCGAAGAATTGGATGCAGCGATCAACGAAGTGTCGGAAAGCTGGAAGACGAGTCGTATGGGTAAGGTGGATCTTACTTTGATCCGTCTCGCAGTATATGAGATTCGTTATGAGGAGAGCATTCCTACCAAGGTTTCCATCAATGAGGCAGTAGAACTTGCCAAGAAATACGGCAATGACGGAACACCGGCATTTGTCAATGGAGTGTTAGCGAAGTTCGCATGACGAAGAATGTTTATTCGGTAGGACAGGTTAATAATTATATAAAAAATATGTTTGCACAGGATTTTATGCTTCACCATATCAGCATTCGCGGTGAGGTGTCGAATTGCAAGTATCATTCCAGCGGACACATTTACTTTACGATCAAGGATGATACGGGAACCATGAATGCCATCATGTTTGCCGGTAATCGAAGAGGCCTTACTTTCCCAATGAAGGAAGGAGATAAGGTTGTTGTAACCGGATCTGTAGAGGTCTATGAGCGAGATGGTCGTTATCAGGTGTATGCCAGAACGATTGAACTTGACGGAGCTGGAAATCTCTATCTTAAGTTCGAAGCATTAAAAAAGGAACTTGAAGAGATGGGGATGTTTGCACCGGAGTATAAGCAGCCGATTCCAAAGTATGCAAGGACAATTGGAATCGTGACTGCTCCGACCGGGGCCGCGATACAGGATATTCGTAATATTGCTGGAAGAAGAAATCCGTATGTGCAGTTAATTTTATATCCTTCACTGGTACAGGGAGAGGGAGCAGCAAGTTCCATTGTCAATGGAATCCATGCTATGGAACGTCTTGGCGTTGATGTCATTATTGTCGGAAGAGGCGGAGGATCCATCGAAGATCTTTGGGCATTTAATGAGGAAATCGTTGCCAGGGCTATTTTTGATTGCCCGATTCCGGTTATTTCGGCGGTTGGACATCAGACGGACTGGACGATTGCTGATTATGTAGCGGATCTGCGTGCACCGACGCCTTCGGCAGCTGCAGAACTTGCAGTATATGATTTCAGACAGAAGAAGGAACAGCTTCATGCACTAAGAAATCAGTTTGCACGTGAACTTGACCGGAAGATGTCTGCGACAAAAACACGCCTGGAACACGATAAAATGCGTCTGAAATACTTAAGCCCCATGAATCGGCTGAATGAGAACAGACGCAGGGCGATGGACTATGAGGAGAAAATGAACCAGCAGATGCAGAACTTGATCCGGGAGAGACGACACACGCTTACACTTCTTGCGGGCAGTCTGGATGCACATTCACCTGCAAAAAAATTAAGCGGAGGTTATGCATTTGTTTCTGCATCGAGTGGAAAAGGTTTAAGGAGTGTTCATGAGGTGTCAGAAGGCAGTGATGTTGCAATCCATCTGCTGGATGGCGAGATTACGGCGAAAGTGAGCAGGATTACGGAATATGGAACAGAAAAATAATAAGAAAGAAATGGGACTTGAGGAGCGGTTCGCGGCTATCGAATTGATTCTGGATCAGATGGAAGACGAGAATGTTACGCTCGATGAGTCGTTTGAATTATATAAGAAAGGCATGGAGCAGATGAAGGCTGCCAATCAGGCTTTGGATCAGATTGAGAAGGCCATGCTTGTGATGAATGAATCCGGAGAGTTGGAGGAGTTTTGATGAATATTTCGGAGGAGATTACAAAGAGAGCCTCGGATATTGAGACAAGGATCAAAGGCTTTTTGCCTGAACAGTATGAATATCAGAAGACAATTGTTGAGGCAATGTCATACAGTGTGCTTGCCGGTGGCAAGCGACTTCGTCCGATGCTTATGGAAGCGTCGTATCAGATGTTTGGCGGAGAAGGAGAAGAACTTGACGCTTTTATGGCTGCAATTGAGATGATTCACACCTATTCTCTGGTGCATGACGATCTTCCGGCGATGGATAATGATCTGTATCGCAGAGGTAAGAAGACAACACATGCAGTATATGGAGAAGCCATGGGCGTACTTGCGGGTGACGCGCTTCTGAACTTTGCATTTGAGACGGTTGCGGATGCCATGGTGCGAAGTGCCGGTGATATGCGTGTCGCAAAAGCGTTTGCAGTTTTGGCGAAGAAAGCCGGAATCTATGGAATGATCGGCGGTCAGGTTGTGGATGTGGAGAGTGAAAAGAAGGGACAACAGATTGACAGAGACTGTCTTGATTTTATATACCGGTTGAAGACAGGAGCTTTGATCGAGGCTTCACTTATGATTGGCGCAATCCTTGCAGGGGCGTCGGAGGAAGAGGTCTCGCTTATGGAAGAAGCCGGAACGAAGCTCGGACTTGCTTTTCAGATTCAGGATGATATATTAGATGTTACAAGTTCTCTTGAAGTGCTGGGCAAACCGATTGGAAGCGATGCACGCAATGAGAAGGCTACTTATGTAGCTTTCGAGGGACTTGAAAAGGCGGGGGCAGAGGTGGAACGTCTGTCACGGGAAGCCGTCGCAATATTGGACGGATTCAAAAGAGAGCATACGTTTCTGCGTGAATTATTTATGTATTTGATACATAGAGACCGCTAAAAGTTACGAGGTTGGAATGGTTTTAGATCAGATAAACGATGTCAATGACATAAAAAAACTGAATGAAGAAGAACTGGAAGCCTTGCGTGCGGAGATCCGGCAGTTTCTGGTGGAAAGCATTGCAAGAACCGGAGGACATCTTGCCTCGAATCTGGGGGTTGTGGAACTTACGATGGCACTGCACTTGTCCTTTGACCCGACGGTAGATAAGATTGTCTGGGATGTCGGACATCAGTCTTATACACACAAGATTCTTACCGGACGCAAGGGCGGATTTGTGAATCTGCGGGAATATGGTGGAATGAGTGGTTTCCCGAATACGGGGGAAAGTGATACCGATAGTTTTAATACCGGACATAGCTCAACATCCATTTCCGTGGGACTAGGACTTGCTGAGGCGAGAGAGATTATGGGTGAGAATTATCATGTAATCTCTGTGATCGGGGATGGAGCATTGACCGGAGGGATGGCGTTTGAGGCATTGAACAATGCTTCACATCTGAAGAGCAATTTTATTATTGTGTTGAATGATAACCAGATGTCAATTTCGGAGAATGTCGGAGGTATGAACCGGTATCTCAGTAATTTCCGTACCGCGGATGCATATCTGGATCTGAAGGATGGTGTGATCCAATCTCTTAGTAAGATTCCAATTTATGGAGAGCGGATGGTTAAGAAGATCCGTAATGCCAAAAGCGGCATCAAGCAGCTTTTTGTCCCGGGAATGTTTTTTGAGGAGATGGGACTGACCTATTTAGGTCCGGTAGACGGAAACAATATCAAGCAGATGCGTAAAATGTTTGGTGAGGCGAAGCGTGTGCGCGGCCCGGTGATCGTCCATGTACTCACGCACAAAGGGGAAGGTTACGGACCGGCGGAGCGGCATCCGGCTCGTTTCCACGGGACAGCACCGTTTGACATTAATACGGGAGTTCCACTCAGCAAGCAGAGCAAGGCACATTATACGGATGTGTTCTCAACTGTTATGAAGAAGATGGGGGAGCGGGAACCGAAGCTGGTTGCGATTACGGCAGCGATGGAGGATGGAACCGGATTGAAGCGATTCCATAATTTATACCCGGAGCGTTTTTTTGACGTCGGAATCGCGGAGGAACATGCGGTAACCTTTGCGGCAGGTATGGCTAAGGCTGGTTTAAAACCTGTGTTTGCAGTATATTCATCTTTCCTGCAGAGAGCGTACGATCAGATTCTGCACGATGTTTGCCTGCAGAAGCTTCCGGTTGTGTTTGCGATTGATCGTGCCGGAATTGTAGGCAAGGATGGTGCAACGCATCAGGGAATCTTTGATCTGTCCTATCTGTCTTCGATTCCGAATCTTACGATTATGGCGCCGAAGAATAAGTGGGAGCTTTCCGATATGCTTAAATTTGCGATTGCTGCGGATTATCCGGTCGCAATCCGTTATCCAAGAGGCGATGCGTGTGATCTGTGGAGGGAAATGCGTGCACCGATTGTGCAAGGCAGGTCGGAGGTGTTGTGCGAAGGCACGGATGTAGCGCTTTTTGCAATCGGAACTATGGTAGAGACTGCATGGAAGGTTAAGGAACAGCTTGCGGAGCGAGAAATTACGGCAACGGTTGTGAATGCCCGCTTTATGGCACCGCTCGATGAGAAAGAAATCCTTTCGGCGGCAGAAAAGTATCCTTTGATCGTGACAATGGAAGAAAATGTGGTAAGTGGTGGATTCGGAGAACATATCGCAGCTCTGCTGAAGGAGCATGAGGCGAAAGTGAAGGTGCTTCCGGTAGCGATTGAGAATCGTTTTGTAGAACATGGTGATGTTGAGACGCTTCGCAGAGTGCTTGGCATCGATGAGAAGACAATAACCGATAGAATTTGTGAGGAATTATGAAGGAACGTTTAGATGTTTTGCTGGTAAGTCGTGGTCTTGCACCTTCGAGGGAGAAGGCGAAGACGATGATCATGGAAGGCAATGTATTTGTGAATAATAATCGTGAGGATAAGGCGGGAAGCACATTTCCGGTTGACTGTCAGATTGAGATTCATGGAAATACGTTGAAATATGTAAGTCGTGGTGGTCTTAAACTGGAAAAGGCAATGACGCATTTTGGAATCGTACTGGATGGAAAAGTGTGTATGGATATCGGTGCATCGACCGGTGGATTTACGGACTGTATGCTGCAGAATGGCGCCAGTAAAGTATATTCGGTCGATGTCGGATACGGACAGTTTGCCTGGAAGCTGCGCCAGGATCCGCGTGTGGTCTGCATGGAGAAGACGAATATCCGCTATGTGACACAGGAAGATATTGGTGATGCGCTTGATTTCGCGTCGGTGGATGTCTCATTCATCTCTTTGACGAAGGTTCTTGGACCGGCATATCAGCTTTTGAAGGCGCATGGTCAGATGGTCTGCCTGATCAAGCCTCAGTTTGAGGCCGGACGTGAGAAGGTCGGAAAGAAAGGTGTTGTCCGTGACAAGAGTGTACATGAAGAAGTAATGGAGAAAGTCATTGCATTTGCGTTGGAGACAGGATTTTCAGTGCATAATCTGGAATATTCGCCAATCAAGGGACCGGAAGGCAATATCGAATATCTTGTCTATATTGAAAAAAGTGAGGACGCTTCCGTGGATCCAATCGTGGATGTTCATGCGGTCGTGGAAGCAGCACATGGGGAGTTGGATAAGTAGATGCGCAATTTTCGATTGATTACGAATGCTTTTAAAGACAAAGATCTGCATCTGTCGCGTCGGATTGTTTCCTATATTGAGGACAAGGGCGGCAGAGCCGGAATCAGTGTCAGCAATATTGAAGGTGTTGTGGCAGAGGATTTTCCTCTTACGGACATTCCGGATGATACAGAGTGCATTATTGTGCTTGGTGGAGATGGAACACTGATTCGTGCTGCAACAAAAGTGGAATCACTTGGGATTCCTCTTATTGGTGTAAATCTTGGAACACTTGGTTATCTGTGTGAACTTGAAGAAACCAGTGTGTTTGCCGCAATTGACCGGCTGATGTCCGATCAGTTTACCATTGAAGAACGCATTATGTTGAGTGCACAGATTGACGGAAGTGCGCGTACACAGTTTGCACTCAATGATGTTGTCATACATTGGACAGGAGATCTGTCGATGTTGCAGCTTCAGGTGTATGTTAATGGTAATTTCCTGACCACCTATCATGCAGATGGAATTATTGTTGCAACACCAACGGGATCGACCGGATATAATCTGTCAGCAGGAGGTCCAATCGTTGATCCAAAGTCCAAAATGCTTCTTCTGACACCGATCAACGCACATGATCTGAATGGACAAAGTATTGTTCTGAGTGCGGATGATGTTGTAGAAATTGAGATGGGAAGCAGACGTTTTCAGAAAGACGAGAAAGCGTGTGTCAGCTTTGATGGAGATACAACGATTCATATGAAGGTTGGCGACAGGCTTAAGGTTGCGAGAGGCAACAGTGTCATACAGATCTGCAAGTTGAACAATCAAAGCTTTCTTGAGATACTTCGCAAGAAGATGCAAAGATAGGAGAAGGATTATGAAGACAAGACGACAGGCGAAAATACTTGAATTGATCCAGCAGAATAATGTGGAGACACAGGAGGAATTATCGGCGTATCTTGAACGTGAAGGATATCAGGTTACACAGGCAACGGTATCACGCGATATTCGCGAATTAAAGCTGACCAAGATTGCAACGGACAATGGAAGACAGAAATACGCTGTAATTGCGGATGCAGACACGGGAATGCTCGAAAAATACGCGCGTGTTCTCAGAGAAGGCTATGTGTCTATGGATATCGCACAGAATATCCTCGTGATCAAGACGGTATCTGGTATGGCAAGTGCGGTTTGTGCAGCGATTGATGCGATGAAGATGAACGAAGTGGTTGGTTCGATTGCAGGAGATGATACCTTGATCTGCATTATCCGGACGAATGATGATGCGGTCAAAACTATGAAGAAGCTTCGCAAGATTGTAGAGTAAGGAAAAAGACATATACATACTTTGGGAGAGTAGAAGGAGAATATATGTTACAAAATCTGCATGTGAAGAATCTGGCACTTATAAATGAAACAGAAGTTGAATTTAAGGATGGACTTAATATTCTGTCCGGAGAGACAGGTGCCGGTAAATCAATTATTATCGGATCCATTAATTTGGCGCTTGGTGAAAAAGTACAAAAGGAAATGTTGCGCGACAATGCTGACACGGCTTTGGTTGAACTCGTATTTTATGTGGAGAATCCGGCTACACTTGAGGCCGTTCGGGCACTGGGGATTGAAGTGGAAGATGAGGCGATCATCTTAAGCCGGAAGATTACGGCGGGACGTGCGATTGCCAGAATCAATGGGGAAGCCGTATCAGCGTCCAAGATGAAGGAAGCTGCGGCACTGCTGATCGATATTCATGGTCAGCATGAGCATCAGTCACTCCTTTCGAAACGCAAGCATTTAGAAATATTGGATCTGTTTGCAAAGGATCTGCTAAGGGAACAAAAACAGAAGCTTTCCGTTTGTTATCGCGAGTATCGTAAACTTCTGGATGAATTGGAACAGTCGGATTCTGACACGGAGGAGCGTGCAAGAGAATTGTCGTTTCTTGAATATGAAGTGAAAGAAATCGAGGATGCAAATCTGACACTGGGGGAAGACGTTGAACTGGAGGAACAGTTTCGAAAATATTCAAACGGAAAGAAGATCCTTGATGCGATTCATGTGGTACAGGCGGCAACCGCGGAAGAGGACGAGAGTGCTTCGGATCGTATCAGCCGTGCGGTAAGAGAATTGGCTGGTGTGTCCGGATATGACAAACGGGTCGAAGAATTAGAAAATCAGCTGACGGAAATTGACAATCTGCTTGGAGATTTTAATCGTGAGGTGGCGTCTTATCTTTCGGAAGAAGAGTTTGATAACGAGACCTATTTTGAGATTGAAAAGAGACTTGATTTCATCAATCATCTGAAATCCAAATATGGAAACTCCATAGAACAAATATTAAAGTCTTACAACAGCAAGTGCGAACGTATAGCAGTATTAAAGGATTATGATGAATATTTAAATCAACTTTTAAGTAAAATCAATCATAAAAAGCAAGAACTCACACAACTTTCGGATGAGGTGTCTGCAATTCGACAGAAAGAGAGTGTTGTGCTCACGAATGCAATCCGCCAGGCTTTAATGGATCTGAATTTTCTGGATGTCCGTTTCACGATGGAATTTCGTAAAATTGATTTTACCGAAAACGGAACCGATGAAGTTGAATTTATGATATCGACCAATCCGGGCGAGCCTTTAAAACCACTTGGCAAAGTTGCTTCCGGAGGAGAACTTTCGCGTATTATGCTTGCAATCAAGACGGTTCTTGCGGAGAATGATCACATTGAAACATTGATATTTGATGAGATTGATAGCGGAATCAGTGGGCGTACGGCACAGATGGTTTCCGAGAAGATGAATGAACTCGGCAGATCGCATCAGATTATATGTATCACACATCTTCCGCAGATCGCAGCCATGGCAGATACGCATTTTCTGATTGAAAAATCGGTTGAGAACGATACAACCGTATCGCATATTCATGAGCTGTCGGATGAGGAAAGTGTACAGGAGCTTGCCCGTATGCTTGGTGGGGTTGAAATTACAGACAAGGTTGTCGAAAATGCCCGCGAAATGAAGAAAATGGCTTACATGAAAAAGTAATATTGATCGCATACTATTCTTAGTTTGGGAAACGGAGATATAGTATGCGATCTTTTTCGGTAAAGTTGTTTAAAAATATAATTTTGATTTATTTATGTGCTCTTATCTGCTTTATTTATACGTCGATGATGGATGCAATACCGGAACATATTTTGCTTTCTGCTCCGGTGTTCCGTATGTCAGGATCGGGTCAATACAAAGGGATGTATGTGCAGATACAATTACAGATGTTGTAGCACAAACCTTTGCAAGTTCTTCTACACACATTACATATGTTAAAGGATCGCATCCCTGTCCTTCATATTC
>OQVT01000782.1_pt1 | contig 18945 bp, 19 predicted proteins | sample 1691561 | NCBI WGS metagenome assembly OQVT01 (sample SAMN03418260, study PRJEB22391) | human gut metagenome | biome: human-gut; feature: organic feature; material: feces | host: Homo sapiens | place: Tanzania | collected 2013-01 | reverse complement strand
GAAGTCGTAACAAGGTAGCCGTATCGGAAGGTGCGGCTGGATCACCTCCTTTCTATGGAGTACATGAACGAGGAAACTTGTTCGTACGACAAGTCGACGCACATTCGCTTAGGTTGATGTTTAGTTTTGAAGGTTCAAAAAACCTTCTATTGTACCTTGAAAACTTCAAACAGAAGAATAAAAAGTCCTTGTTATTGATGAGATGACAAGGCACCTCTAATCAATGCGAAAGCAAAGAGAATGAGTTAACGAGATCTAGGAACGCAAAGTTCTTAGTAAGCTGAAAAAGTCAAGCTACTAAGGGCATACGGCGGATGCCTAGGCGCCATCAGCCGATGAAGGACGCGGTAAGCTGCGAAAAGCTACGGGGAACTGCAAGCAAGTATTGATCCGTAGATGTCCGAATGGGGAAACCCACCTGCCGTCATGGGCAGGTATCCGAAAGGAAGGGAACCCGGGGAACTGAAACATCTAAGTACCCGGAGGAAGAGAAATCAAACGAGATGCCCACAGTAGCGGCGAGCGAAGAGGGCAGAGGGCAAACCGGTGAGCTACGGCTCGCCGGGGTTGAGGACTGCATTTAGTCTCAATGGTTTATCCGAACTACCTGGAAAGGTAGGCAAAACAGTGTAAAAGCCACGTAGGTTAAAGGCCAGAGAGATGAGCAGTATCCAGAGTACCACGAGGCACGAGGAATCTTGTGGGAAGCCGGGGGGACCACCCTCCAACCCTAAACACTGAATGGCGACCGATAGCGCATAGTACCGTGAGGGAAAGGTGAAAAGAACCCCGGGAGGGGAGTGAAAGAGAACCTGAAACCGTATGTCTACAAGCAGTCGGAGCGAAAGCGACGGCGTGCCTATTGAAGAATGAACCAACGAGTTACGTGCACTAGCGAGGTTAAGTGGAAGACACGGAGCCGAAGCGAAAGCGAGTCTTAAGAGGGCGGATAGTTAGTGTACGTAGACCCGAAACCGCAGTGATCTACCCATGTCCAGGTTGAAGCGCAGGTAAAATTGCGTGGAGGACCGAACCTGTGAGCGTTGAAAAGCTTTAGGATGAGATGTGGGTAGAGGTGAAATTCCAATCGAACGCGGAGATAGCTGGTTCTCCCCGAAATAGCTTTAGGGCTAGCCTCAAGTAGTAAGTATAGGCGGTAGAGCACTGATCGGGCTAGGGGCCATAAAGGTTACCGAACCCTGTCAAACTCCGAATGGTTATACTGTAGAGCTTGGGAGTCAGACTACGAGTGATAAGATCCGTGGTCAAAAGGGAAACAGCCCAGACCACCAGCTAAGGTCCCCAATGTCGTACTAAGTGGAAAAGGATGTGGGGTCTCTAAAACAACCAGGATGTTGGCTTAGAAGCAGCCACCATTTAAAGAGTGCGTAATAGCTCACTGGTCGAGAGACCCTGCGCCGAAGATTACCGGGGCTAAAGTACGAAACCGAAGCTGTGGCTACGACATATGTCGTGGGGTAGGGGAGCGTTCTGTGAGGGCTGAAGTCGTTCTGTAAGGAACGGTGGACTTCACAGAAGTGAGAATGTTGGTATGAGTAGCGAAAAGAATGGTGAGAATCCATTCCACCGAAAGCATAAGGATTCCTGGGCAACGATCGTCGTCCCAGGGTAAGTCGGGACCTAATCCGAGGCATAGAGCGTAGGAGATGGACAACTGGCAGATATTCCAGTACCGGTAATGATTGTTTGAGCGATGGAGTGACACAGGAGGGCAGGCAGGCAGGAGATTGGTTGTTCCTGTACAAGCGTGTAGGATGGGACGTAGGCAAATCCGCGTCCTGTGAGTCTGAGGCGTGATGTGTATATACATGTAATGCCTCTAAATATTTAGACTTTTGACTTTGAAACATGGAAATGCAAAGAAGATGAGACAGGTTGGCAAGAAAGGCTTCGGTGAAAGTTTTATCGATATCGTTATCTCTTTACTTAGAAAAGTTAATGATGCGGTTGAAACAACCTGGTTAAAAAGTATTGATTATATATTTTTATAAGGTACAATAGAGAAGAACAGAAATGTTCACTTACTAGACGAAAAATCTGTTTGCGTTGTTGGTAGTAGAAATGCTAGTGAAGAATCAATGAAGAAAACAGAGCGTATTGTTAAATCTCTTGTTAAAAGAAATATCGTCGTAAATGCTGGACTTGCAAGAGGTATTGATACCGCGACTCATACTACTGCATTAGCCAATGGTGGAAGAACAATAACTGTGATTGGTACACCAATCAATCAGTATTATCCTAAAGAGAATAAGGATTTACAAATTCAAATTGAAAAGAATGGGTTAGTAGTATCTCAATTTCCACCATGTAATGCTATTAATAGATGGAATTTTCCAACACGTAATGGAGTTATGAGTGGTCTTTCATTAGCAACAATCATTATGGAAGCAGGAAATACTCGGTGTGCATGGGATGCTCCTCCTTTTTCAAGCCGGTGATCCCGCCTAAAGCGGAGGAAACCAAAGCTGCACCGAAGCCGAACGGCACGGCGACGCCGGTAAAGCCCACAGAGGAAAAGCCTGCGGCGAAGCCGCCCGTACCAACCAAGGCCGAGGATGCCAAGGCTGCGGTAAAACCGGCTGTGCCTGCTAAGCCGGAAGAAGCGAAATCCACCGCCAAGCCGGAGGAGAAAAAGGCAGAGAAGCCTGCCCCTGCTGCGGCAGCGGACACAAAACCGGCCAAGGAAGGGGAAAAGAAACCGGTGGCCGCACCTGCCGAAAAGAAGTCCGAGGAAAAGAAGCCGGAGGAAAAGCTGCCTGCAAAACAGGAAGAAAAGAAAGCGGATGTACCGGCAAAGTCGGAGGATAAGAAACCTGTCGAGGATAAACCTGCGCCCAAGGCGGAGGTGGCGGAGAAAAAAGAGCAGCCGCCCGAAAAGGAGCAGGAGACGGACGCGGAGGGTATTCCCAAGGACTTCAAGCTGAACATCGTGGGTGAGGGTGCGCTGGGTTCCGTGGTCATGCTGCCGGTGGACAAGATCGACGACTTTGAGGGGCATCCCTTCCCCGTGCAGGATGACAAGGATATGCTGGACTTGGTGGAGAGCGTCAGGAAGTTCGGCGTGCTGGAGCCTGTCACGGTCATTCGCAGCAGCAAAGACCCCAGCCGTTACGAAATGGTGGCAGGCCACCGCCGTAAGCACAGCTGTGTGCTGGCTGGTGTGGCACAGATCCCCGCCATCGTCCGTGACATGGATCGGGACAGCGCCATCATCTACATGGTGGACTCCAACCTCAAGCGCGAGAATATTTCGCCCATGGTCAAGGCGCGTGCCTACTCTATGAAGCTGGAGGCCATGAAACGCAAGGCGGGGCGGCCTACCAAAGCGCAGCTGGAGGCGGGGTACAAGCCTATGCGTGCCGACGAGCAGCTGGCGCAGCAGACCGGCGAAAGCCGCGCCACCATCCAGCGGCTGACACGCCTGACCAAACTGGAGCCGGAATTGCAGGACATGGTGGAGGAGAAGAAACTGCCGGTGAACACCGCTGCGGACATCTCCTATCTGAAGCCGCAGGAGCAGAAAACGCTGGCGGACGCCATCAAGCGGGAGGATAAAGTCCCCTCCGGTACGCAGGCCGCCGAGCTGAAAAAGGACAGTCAGGCGGGTAAGCTGACCACGGCGAAGATCGAGCAGACCGTGGCACCCACCAAGCGTGAGATGTCACCGCCGTTGAAAGTCACGTTCAGCGAGGATGAACTGCGCGCCTACTTCCCCAAGAAGGATACCACGGTAGGCGATGTGAAGCGTGTGGTGTTCGAGGCGCTGGATCTGCGGCAGAAGGCATTGGACAGGCAAAAGGCCAGAGCCGAGCAGGAAAAAGCGGCAAAAAAAGCGACGCCGGGTAAAGCGAGGTGACGGATATGGAACGGCGGGAGGACTCGTTCTATACCGCCTATTCCTACGGCGACAAGCTGGAGGAGGGTCACAAGCTGACGCTGGAGCATCATATCTCTTTTGATCAACGCCATGCCGACCTGTCCGCGCTGACGTGGATGCCCCTTGATCGGCTGCAAGCCCTGCGGAGCAAGAGCGTGGAGACGGAAAAGGCCGTGTTCCGCGACTTGCAGGAGGCCGCCAAACGCTGGGAGGAGCAGGCGGCGCAGACCATGATACTGGACAGGGCCATCGAGTATGTAAAAACGCCGGAGGTGCAGCACAGCGGCAACCGGTGGGAGGATACCGATTATGGCTGGCGGAAGATCAGCAATATGGTCTATCAGATGTCCTACCGCATCCGCGAGGATACTGCCTACGATCATAAGCAGAAAAAGCAGGTGCCAGTGGCGTGGTATGTGTCATGGAGCGTGAGCTACAATGTCCCGCGCAGGAAAGACCCATACAGCAGTACGCCATCGCCGCTGGCCAGTCAGGACAACAAGCGGTATACGGACAAGGCTGCCGCCGAACGGTATGTGCAGGGGCGCATCGCCGCCTATGCCCATCTGTTTCAAGAGCTGTCACCGCCTCTGCCGGAAAATCACGCGCACCTGTTTTCCGTGAATGGGCAGCTGCTGCCGGGGTATACCGTCCAGCCGCACCAGCCGTCACCGCAGGAGCTGCTGGATTTTTTGGAGGATGGCGACGCGCCGCCGAAAAAAGAGCCTAAACCGAAAAAGCGAAACCATGATATGACACGATAGGAGAGAGTGTATGAAAGTCCTGATGGTAGAGCCGGGGGCGGCACCCTATGAAAAGGAACTCAACGGCCTTCACGAGATGCAGGCGGCGGTAGGTGGTCTGATACAGGCCATCTACCCCTTTGAGGACAAGGTGGCCGTTGTCTGTGACGATGAGGGGATGCTGAAGCCCAACGAGTTCAACCGCAGTATGCCGGGCGGCTACGGCGGCGTGTTCGGCCCGTTCTTTGTCTGCGGTTTGGGTGAGGATGACTTTACCTCCCTGACCCCGCAGCAGATGGAGTTCTATAAAAAGCAGTTCCACCACGCAGAGATACTGCTGGGAATCAAGGACAACACGCCCGTGACCATACGGGTAGAACCGTTCAAAAAGCGTGATGCACCTAAGAGAGAACGTCCCGACACGCCGGAGCATTGAGGTGAACCGACATGATGGCCATGGATATTCACAAGACACGCTTTGAAGCGGTGGAGATATGCGGTGTGCCTGCCCTTTTTACCGTGGAGCGTGTCCGCCGTTCCGAACTGCCCAACGGTATTTATGCCTATGATATGCAGACCTCCGAGGAGGACTGGTCACAGCCGTGCCTGCTGGCTTGCCATATCACTGTGGAACATTATGGCACAGTGCTTACCGGCCAGCGTATTGACCTGCCGGAAAGTGGATACCGCGACCTGGCCGCAGACGATTTCAGCTGGCCAAGTTCCACAGACAGGCCGACCATCGCGGAGTTTGCCCAGCGGCACGGCCTGCATATCAAGCCCCGTTGTCACGCAAGGACTGCCCCGACCCGATAGAGGGGACAGCACCGTTTCGGTGCTGTCCACGCAAGCATGGCATTTGGTAGTACAAATGCCGCTTGTTAGGGGCACAGCCCCTAAGACCCCGCGTTTACACTTCGCGTCTCAATTTGAGACGCATTTTTTATGGGAGGTGACAGCGACGAGAACGCGAAACCGGCACGTCAGCGTGTGGCTGACGGATGCCGAGCTTACCCACCTGCGGAAACAGGCCACTGCCGCAGGACTGGGCATCGACCCATTTCTCCGCAGCCTGATACTGGGTGTGCAGCTGCGGCCACGGCCACCCGACACATACGCTGCACTGCTGCGGGAACTGTCCGCCATCGGCAACAACATCAATCAGATCGCCCACACCGTCAACGGACAGAAATATGCGGCAGACAGTCAGATCGACCAAGCTGCGGCACTTGTCCGCAGAGCGTGGCGGCTGGTAAAGGACAGCTTTTAATGGCCTATACGAAGATCATCGTCATACGGGGCAGGCTGGATAAGTGTCTCAGCTATGCTGTCAACGAGGAAAAGACCTATCTGGAAACGGCAGTGGACTACGCGCTGGATCGCGGCAAGACGGAGCGTGTATGCTTCGAGACAGCCATCAACTGCGGCAGGGACACCGCCTATCAGGACATGATGCAGACGGCGCGGCGCTGGGGCAAGCAGAACCGTGTCCGCAAGGGCTACCATGTGATCCAGTCCTTCCGCCCCGGCGAGGTGACGCCGGAGCAGGCCCATACCATCGGTGTAGAGCTGGCGCAGCGTCTTTTGGGCGGGCGGTATGAGGTGGTGGTAGCCACCCATTTGGACAGGGCTCATCTGCACAATCATGTGGTGTTCAACGCCGTGTCCTTTGTGGACGGGAAGATGTACCGCGACACCTTCCGCGACTACTACGAGGGCATCCGCGGTGTGTCGGACGCCCTGTGCCGTGAGCATGGGTTGTCCATCATCGAGCCATCCGAGGCCGCTGTGCCGCAGGGCCAGTATCAGGCGCAGCGCCACGGCAGGACAAACCTGCGGGATGTGGTGCGCCGCGATGTGGACGAGGCCATCCGCAGGTCGTACAGCTATGCGGACTTCCTGCGGGAACTGCGGCGCATGGGGTATCAGGTGAAAAGCGGCGCCAATGTGAAGCACACCGCCGTGCGTTCGCCTGACGGTCAGAGGTTTATCCGGTTGGATAGTCTGGGCGATGGGTACGACGAGGCCGCCATACGCGGCAGGGTAAAGGCTGCGCCGCAGCAGCCGGTACAGCTGCCCCGCAAGACCTATCGTATACGGCGAAAACCGGTACAGAAAAAGCCGCTGTCGTATTTCCAACGGCTGTATCTGTACTACCTGTACCTGCTGGGTTCGCCGCGGCGGAAAGTGTATCGCACCTCGCCAACCCTGCGGCGGGAGGTGCTGAAGCTGGACAGGTATCAGGCACAGTTCCGGTATCTGCGGACAAACCGTATCGAGACGCGGCAGCAGCTCACCATGCAGCGGGACGCGCTGCAAGCGGAGATGGACGCGCTCACCGAGCAGCGGCGGCAGCTGTATCTGGCGCGGCGCAGAGGTGTGGCAGGAGTGGATGCGGACATCGCGGCGTATACGGACAGGCTGCGGATATTGCGGAGGGAGTGGAAACAGTGCTGCTGCATTGAGACGGACGCACAGCGCATCGAGCAGCAGTTGACCGTACAGCGGGAACAGGAAATTTCAGAAAAAGGAGGTCGGGAACATGGATGCAGGCAGCGAAGCCGCTGACCTGATGGTACGGGAAGGCTTACAGATCACGGAGGTGACCATTAAGCTGCTGGCCGCGGGCAGTAAAAATCTGGCGGCATTTCTCTATGCACTGGCAAAGGACAACAAGCGAGTATCCGGCAAAACCAATATGGGGCGTCTGCTGCGGGAGGGTAAGGAGCTGCGGGTGTTCCAGCTGCGGGAGAGCGATCTGGCCGCGTTCAATGCCTACGCCAAGAAAGGCATCCTTTACGCGGTGGTCAAGGACAAAAACGCCGGTGATGGGTTGGTAGACCTCATCACCAACGTGGACTTTGCATCGCAGGTCAATTTGTTTCTGGAGCGTCACGGCTACGCTGCGCCGCAGCAGGAGGATGACGCGGCAAAAAAAGCAGATGCCCGCGCTCCACAAGGGAGCTTCTCACCACAGCGCGGGAATGGCTTGCCGCAAGAGAGGACGACTACTGAGGGCAAGCCCTCAGTGAAGGGGCGGCTGGCAGCGCTGAAGCGTGCCGCACAGGACGTAGAGCCGCAGCTGCCCAACGGACGGACACCGCCCAAAATGCGAGAATAGGAGGATATTCAGTATGGCAAATTTAGAGGCCATCGTATCGAAGAAAACGGAGAATGATACCCAATGGAAAGCACGCCAGCAGGCCGACAGGGAGAACCTGATGGCCTTGCAGGACGCGGGTGTGTTGGAGATCACCAGCAGCGCCGAGGCGTACACCCGCTATCTGGAGCTGCAAGGTGACAATCCGGCATACAGTGCAGGCAATATTGCGCTGGCGATGGTGCAGGACGCGAACGTGACCGTGTTCGGCACAAAGGAGAAATGGAAAATGCTGGGGCGCTCCGTACCGGTCAGCGAGAACGGCAACGGCATCCACATTTTCGCCCGTTCCACCTTTGGCAAGGGCTATACGCTGGCGGACGCCTACGATGTACGGCAGACGCAGGGGCGGCCTTTGAAGGAGGTGCATCTGGAAAATGACACACGGGACATGGAATCAGCCATGACCACGCTGCTGAACTACGCCGTGTGTCAGGTGGTCATCGACAAGGAACTGGATACCCCTGCTGTCTACGACCCGCAGCGGATGGAGTTGGCCATCAATCCTGACTATCCTGACCATGAGATGTTTGCCGCTATCGCCACAGCGGTGGCACATTCGCGGCTGCACGGGAAAGGATACAACGCGCAGTACGATTATGCCGAGTCCGATCTGGACGCGCAGAGCGTATCGTATCTGCTGTGCCGCCGTTTCGGTGTGGAGCGCGACCTGCCGGATACCGCAGATCTGTCCGCCCTGTACGAGGGCTGGGACGCACAGGAACGGCGGCAGGCGCTTGACCAGATACAGAAGATGAGCAAGCAGATCGGTGCATCGGTGGAAAAGAGCATCACGCCACAGAGAAGCCGCGTCCCGATGCAGCACAACGGACGTTAGGGTTTCCCCCTGCTGGGGGAGTGTAAGCCGCCGCACAACACCCGTCAAGGCTGGGCGGCTGCCTTGCGGCAGCCACCCACGAGCCGCCCAACGTGCGCGCTGGGCGGGCCTTGACCGGAGCCGCGCAGCGGCTTATAAGGCATACAAGGGGGAAAACCTTACTATCCGCGCAGAGCGCGGATAGCCGCATCATGGTCAGCGGCGCACCTGCGGCAGATGGTACGTTCACGGCGAAAATTGCGTCTCAAGTTGAGACGCAATTTTCGGCAAAAGCTGACGCTGTCGATTTTTTGACGGCATACAAATGGTGCGATAAAATAATAGTAACCTAATATTTAAGGAGGGAATTACATGAGAAAAGTACCCGTATTCCTGTTGGCAATCAGCCTTGCCGCGCTGCTTGCGGGCTGTGCCGGACAAACGGCGCCGTTGGGTGGCGCAGCACAGCTCGGCGCTCTGTCAGCCACCGCCGTGACCGGTGAGGCAGTGGCCGATGAAAAGCAGGATGCGCCTGCACCGGCAGATGCCCCCGATGTGGAGAACCCTGCCGACCCCGCGCAGGATGCCAAGCCGCAGGAGAACACCCAGCAGCCCGAAGGCAAGGCGGATGCTCCTGAAAGCCCCGTGCCCGATGGTGAGGGACAGCCTACAGCGCCGGAGCAGCCGACTACGCCCGAACAGCCGGTGATGCCTGCACCTGCACCGACACCGGCAGAGGAGCAGGAGCAGCCGGTACAGGAGATTGCTCCCGAACCTGCCCCTGCGCCGAAGCCTGCCGCCAGCGGGAACATCTACTCCATCGCGGAGGCTATCCAAGCGGGCAACGAGTACGCAAGAGCGCAGTACGGCGTGACCATCGACACCAGCATGACCGCCGCCGACTCCAGCTACTTCCCCGGCACGGCGGACAGTGCGGCATGGCTGGCAGAGAATGGCGGACAGGCGGCACTGACCGCCGCCGTAAAGGGTAACGTGGACGCCACCTTCGCCTGCCTCGCCGCCATGGACGGCGCGGAAACGGTCAGCGCGTATGCGCGGTTCAACTGCACCGCTCGCTACGATGCGGCATCGGACGAATACATCGTGGTGGTGCTGTACGGATAAACCAACTGAAAACCCGACCGAAAGACCGACAGCGTGAGCTGCCGGTCTTTTGCGTTGGGAGAAAGGACGAGCATGAAGAAAACAATTCCTAAGCTGTTGACGCTGGTATGTCTTTTAGTAGCAATCATGGGTCTGTCCATCGTGACCGCCCACGCAGCCACGGTCACAGGCACGATCAGCGGCGGTAACGAGTACCGTTATCATGAGGACAAAACGCCCGTGCCACAGTGGGGCGCGTTTACCAGCACAAAGCTGAAATACTTTACCAGAGATGATACGGGTGTAACGGTGCCTGCCTACTGTATGGAGCCATCCGTTCGCTCACCCCAGGGCGATGCCGAATATTCCACCGTCAGTTGGAGCGGTTTGAGCTGGAACCAGCGGTACGCCGTGACGCTTGCACTCTCCTACGGCTACGGCGGCAACTATGATTTTTATGGTATCCATCCCGACTGCGCGCAGCTGGCGACGCAGGCGGTGATTTGGGAGTTCGTGTGCGGCTACCGCGGCACGACCTATCCGTACACCCTGTATGATACCACCTGCGCCAATCTGTTTCACTATGCCGGTGACGGCGTGCAGGAGGCGTATGACATCCTTATTGACCGCATTATGGGTCATGGTGTGATCCCCAGCTTTGCTGTGAAGTACCGCAATCAGCTTTCGGACGCTAATGCCATTACGCTGACATGGGACGGCAGTCAGTATGTGGGTACAGCCATCGATACCAACGGTGTGCTGTCGCAGTATTACTTCGACACCGACATCAGCGGTGTAAGCGTCAGCCGACGGCGAAATGTGCTGACCGTGACGGCCACAAAGGACGCTGCGGCGAAGCTGAACGGTTATATCAGCAGCGACTACGGGTATTCACTGGATGTAGAGGGCACGGAGTCTGTGCTGCTGGAACCCAGCAACGGCAGCAATTATCAGGCGTGTACGGCATTGACCTCGTTGCCCGACCCCGTGTGGGCGTACATTCACTTTAAGGTCAAAATCGTGGAGGAGAAAGGCAGCCTGACTATCAACAAGGTGGATGCCGATACCGGTAAGGCGCTGGCGGGCGTGACCTACCGGCTGTACGACAGCGCTGGCAAAAAGGTGGCGGATGTTACCACCGGCGCAGACGGTAAGGCGGCGTTTTCTGATTTGCCGCAGGGCAAGTACAGCTATCAGGAGATCGGCGCGCCCAGCGGTTATGTGGTGGACAACACCAAGTATCAGATCACCATCACGGCCACGGTGTTAAACATTACGCAAAAGAGAACCAACACACCGGCCAAGGCCAGCATTGAGATCGTCAAGGTGGACGGTGACAATAAGACGCCGCTGCAAGGCGCTGGCTTCCGACTGTACGATGCTTCCGGTAAACACGTGGAGGGCTACACGGATGTCAACGGCAAGCTGACATTCTCCGGCCTGCGGCTGGGCAGCTATACCTATAAGGAGTTTAAGGCGCCGGACGGGTACGTTTTGGATGACACGGCGTACTCTGCTGTGCTGAACAAAAACGGGCAAGTGCTGAAAGTTACCCGCGAGAACACGCCGGTCAAAGGCAGCATCGAAATTCTGAAGGTAGATGCCGATACCAAGCAGCCGCTGGCCGGTGTGGTGTTTCGGCTTTTTGACGCCAATGGAAATAAGATCGCGGATGGCACGACCGATGCCAACGGAAAGGCGACATTCTCTAACCTGAGACTCGGCAAATACTTCTATCAGGAGATCAGTGCCGTGGATGGCTATGTGCTGGATGAGACAAGATACGATTTCAGCTTGACCACTACGAACCTTACCATCAAAGTCACACGCGAGAATGTGGTTGCCAAGGGCAGTATCAGCGTCCGCAAGGTGGATGCGACAGGCGCACCTCTCGTCGGTGCGGAGCTGCTGCTGGAGACTTCCTCGGACGGCAAGACATGGACGGAGGTCAGTCGGATCACCACCGATAAGACCGGCAGCGCCAAGTGGAGCGACCTCAAGATCGGTGTGCAATACCGAATCACCGAAACCAAAGCTCCCGCAGGGTATACTCTGCTGACTGAGCCGCTGTTCACAGGAACGTTGGACAGCAATAACCGAGACATTACCATCACCGCCTGCAACAATGCAGGCTTCGTCCTGCCCTTCACAGGCGGTACGGGATTTACAACCTATTTCCTATTTGCAGCACTCATGCTTTGCATGGGTGTTTATTTTTGCAAAAAATCTGATTTTATGAAGGAGAGCAACTGAACATGAAAAAGATCCATCGTGTATTGGCACTGCTGATGGCCGTTGTTATGGCTCTGAGCCTCATCACCACAGCGTTCGCAGAACCTACCATCGACCCCAGCAAGAAAGCATCCCTTTCTATCTACAAATACGACATCACCACGGCCAGCGCAGAGGGTGCGTGGGATACCGAGTCCTACGTTTCCACTGGCCTGTATGATGACGCCGTTGTTGACAAGCTGGCAAAGTACGCCATTCAGGGCGTGGAGTTCACATACTTCCGTGTTGCCGACATTGCCATGAGCAATGAGTTGGTGGACGGTCAGCGCACGGCGGGTGTGCTGTATGGCTTCGATGGCTCTGACCGCAGCAACGCCGTGCTGTCTGCCATCGGTCTGACCGCCGCGGATGCTCATAAGACCGACAATGGTATCAACTACTTTACCAGCGATACTCTGAACAACAAGCTGTCTGCGTCTCTGGCAGCCAATGCCACCACTGTCAAGAATGCGCTGGAGGCCGCTGTCAGGAATGGCGGCGTTGCCATGACCGAAACGGACGCTATCGGTCATACCTCCGCTGACCAACTGGAGCAGGGCCTGTACCTGATCGTAGAAACTCGCGTCCCCGAAAACGTGACCAGCACCTGCAATCCCTTCTTTGTGTCCCTGCCCATGACCACCATTGACGGCGCGGCATGGAACTACGATGTTACCGTATATCCCAAGAATCAGACCGGCAATCCCACTCTCGACAAGACCGTGCGTGAGGCCAAGAACTCCACCGGCAAGCACAACGGCAGTCTGACCGACATCAAGGACGGCTACGCACATACTGCATCTGCCTCTATCGGTGATACGGTGGACTATCAGATCATCAGCACGCTGCCCACCATCACGTCTAAGGCATCCTCTCTCAGTGAGTATACTTACGTAGATACCATGTCCAAGGGCGTTCGCTATAACAAGAACGATGTAGTTATCGAGTTCTTTAAGGACGCTGGCTGCACCGACAAGATTACTACATGGGATAAGAAATCCGGCAAGTTCACCGTGGCCTATGACGACGCGCAGAACATCATGACCATCCGCATGACCGAGGCTGGTCTGGCAGAGATCAACGAGGCGACTACTGTTTACAGCGACAGCGTGAAGCGCGGGTACAGTGACTGCACCATGCGCCTCACTTACGCGGCGACACTGACCGCCGACGCAGCCACTTACGGCGACCGCGACAATCCTAACAAGGTCAAGCTGACGTGGAAGCGTACCAACACGACTTACTATGACACGCTGGAGGATTGCTGCCACGTTTATGTCTATGCCATTGACCTTCTCAAACAGTTCAGCGACAACAACGGCATTTTTGGCAAGGTGAAGTTTATCGCCTACAACGATACGGACGGCTACTATATCAAGACCAACATGGAGGGCGAGGTCTACAATGTTACCGGCTTCACGTCCAACAAGTCCGAGGCCACCATGCTGATCCCCAACCTCAAGGGGCATATCATTCTCCGCGGCATTGAGGATGATACCTACACACTGACCGAGGTTGCCACTGATAAGGGGTATGTGCTGCTCCGCGATCCCGTGAAGGTCGTAGTTACCACCAAGGAGGATGGCGTCTGTGAACGGTGCGGTGCGGCACTGCTGACCGCCTCCGCCACCGTCAACGGTGAACCGGTGAGTATGACAGATGCAAATGCTGTTGTGCCGCTGCGTATCATCAATAACCCCGGCTTCGACCTGCCCAAGACGGGCGGTTATGGTGTTTGGATGTATACGGTGGGCGGCGTCCTGCTGCTGGGCGCGGCGGCGTTCATCGTGGCGAAGTCTCGCAAGCACAAGAGTGAGCAGTGAAACGCTGGATACTGGCGGCGGCTTGCGGCGTTATGGCGGCGGGACTACTTCTCTATCCGCTGATCGGTGAGCTGGTAAGTGAGAAATATCATTCGGATGTGGAAACCACTTATACCGCCGCCATCACGGACACCGATGATGCCGAACTGACCGCCCAGCGGCAGGCGGCGGAGCAATATAACGCTATGCTGTCCGGCACGGCGGCTATTACAGCGGGAGGGGCATCCGCCCCTCCCTTGCCGTATGCGGATCAGCTCACCGTGGGCGGCGTCATGTGCTACATCGACATTCCAAAAATCAGTGTATACCTGCCGGTACAGCACGGCACGAGCGCGGAGACACTGGAGCGTGCCGTGGGTCATGTGGTGGGAACCTCCCTGCCGGTGGGCGGCAGCAGTACCCACGCGGTGCTGTCGGCCCATAGTGGGATGGCCTCGTCCAAGCTGTTTTCGGACATTGACCAGCTTGCAGCGGACGATATGTTCTACATCCATGTGCTGGGTGAGGTGATGGCCTATAAGGTGGACGCCATTAACACGGTAGTGCCCACGGACACGCGCCTGCTTCAGATTGAGGACGGTAAGGACTATGTAACGCTGGTGACCTGCACGCCGTTTGGCATCAACACCCACCGACTGCTGGTGCGAGGGCATCGTGTGCCTTACACTCCAGAGCAGGACGTCGTAGCCGTCGAAACGCAGAAAACGGCATCCTCGTGGACACAGCACTACCTCACCGGCGTGGGCATTGGCCTTGGTGCGGTGGCCGTGGTCGGCGGCGCTTACTTTTTGGCAAGGAGGTGTCGCCATGCGTAAAACATCCCTTGTGATGGCAGCGCTGCTGGCGGTGGCAGGCATCTGCGTCATGCTGTGGCCGGCGGTCACGGGACACAGGCTGCAAGCCGGTACGGATGCTGCGGTGCAGGAGTTTTTTGCCGACCGCGATGTACCGGAGCAACACCCCGAACTGCTCACAGCCTTGCAGGAGTACAGCCGTCAACTTTACACGGAAAAGCAGCGCAGTCTCACCGGCCTCAAAGCCTGCGAAGAACCCGCTGCTGACCTTGTGGCATACGGCATCGAGGACGAGATCATAGGCGTGCTGGAAATACCCGCTATGGAACTGACCATGCCCGTCTACTTGGGCGCGTCCGATGCCCACCTTGCCGCAGGCGCGGCGGTATTGGGCAACACGTCCGCCCCTATTGGCGGCGACAATACCAACTGCGTTATTGCCGGTCACCGAGGTTGGAACGGCGCGGATTATTTCCGGCACATTGACCGTTTGCAGGTAGGCGACACTGTTACGCTGACCAACCTATGGGAAACGCTGACGTATACGGTGGCGGATATTCAGATCATCCAGCCGCACGAGGTGGATAAGATCAAGATACAACAAGGCCGTGACCTGCTGACGCTCATCACCTGCCATCCCTATGCCAGCGGCGGGCGGCAGCGATATGTGGTGTACTGCGAGAGAACGAGATAAAAGTGCTGTCGAAATGTGTCTCAACTTGAGACGGATTAGGAGGGAGAGCAACCATGCGTAAAAAACCTGTGCCGCCTACCCTGTGGCTGGCGCTGACAATTCCCGTATTGTGGCTGGCGGTCATCGCGGCAAGTGTGTATGAGAACGGCATGAATGTATTTGAACTGGTGAGCCACCTTACCGCTGCGGTAAACCATCCGTTTGCCGTCCGCTGGACAGCATATACGCCGCGATTTCTGCTGGTGTTTCTGCTGCTCTACGGCGGCGGTGTTCTTCTGTACCATTCCGGCAGGGAGAACCGCAGACCGGGGCAGGAGTACGGCTCTGCCCAGTGGGGCAGCCCGTGGCAGCTCAACAAAAAGTACGCAGACAAAGACCCTACAAATAACACACTGCTGACACGGCATGTGGCTATGAGCCTGAACGGGCGGCAGCACATGAGAAATCTGCTCCAGATCATCGTGGGCGGCAGCGGCGCCGGTAAGACGCGGTTTTTCTGCAAGCCAAATATCATGCAGGCTAACGGCAGCTTCCTTGTGACAGACCCCAAGGGAGAGCAGCTGCGCGCCCTTGCGCCGCTGCTGTTGGAGGAGGGATATGTGCTGCGGGTATTCGACCTCATTGACCCGCCGCACTCCGATGCGTTCAACCCCTTCTCCTACATACGGGACGCCAAGGACGTGATGAAGCTGGTAAACAACCTGATCCAGAACACCACACCCAAGAACGCCCAGCAGAGCGATCCGTTTTGGGAACGTTCGGAGGTGGCGTTGGACACCGCCCTGATGCTGTACCTGCTCTATGAAGCACCACCGGAGGAGCAGAATTTTGAAACGGTGCTGTATATGCTGGAGAACGGCGGCGCAAGCGAGGAGGACGAGTCGTATCGTTCTCCACTGGATTTGCTGTTTGAGGCATTGGAGGACGAGGAGCCTGACCACATCGCGGTACGGGAATACCATATTTTTCAGCAGGCCGCGGGCAAAACGGCGCGTTCCATACTCATTACCGCCGCGGTGCGGCTGTCGGCTTTCATCATCCCGCAGATCAGGGACATCACCTCCCGCGATGAAATGGAACTTTCTATGATGGGAGAGCGCAAGCAGGCCGTCTTTGCCGTTATCCCCGACAGCGACAGCACCTTTAATTATTTGGTGGGGATGCTCTACACCTGCGCGTTCCAATCGCTGTACTATCAGGCGGACAAGGTGCATCAGGGGCCGCTGCCTGTTCCCGTGCGGCTGATGATGGACGAGTTCTGCAACGTGGCGCTGCCCAGCGACTTTGTAAAGATACAAAGCACCATGCGCTCCCGCAACATCATGTCCACCATCGTCCTGCAAAATATATCCGGTCTGAAAGCGCTGTTCAAGGACGACTGGGAGGGACTGCTGGGCAACGCTGACACGCTGCTGTATCTGGGCGGCAACGAGCAGTCTACCCACAAGTACATTTCGGAGCTGCTGGGCAAGGAGACGCTGGACGTGCGTCATACCAGCACCACCAAGGGACGGAACGGCTCCACCTCCGTCAGCCGCCAGCAGCTGGCACGTGACCTGATGACACCGGACGAGGTACGGACCATGGACAACCGCTACGCGCTGCTGTTCATCCGCGGTGAACGGCCTGTGATGGACGAGAAATACGACATCCTGCGGCATCCAAATCTGAGCCGGACGGAGGACGGCGGAGCCGCGCCCTATGTGCATAAGCTGGCGGACTATGCCTGCGCCGATATGAGCGCGGCATTCGTCTCCATGAACATGCCGATGACGAGGAAGAACACGTTGAGCAGGAGCAGAATGACGATCTTATTCTCAGTGAAGGCAAAGATCATGTTCATGAACAGAGTGGGGAGCTGCGTGCGTGTGAGCAGGTAGCCATACAGCGAGGAGGCGCAGACGATGAACATGATGCTGGCGGTCTCCTTCGCGGTGTCGCGGATTATCCCGGCGAGATCCTTCCATGTGATCTCGCGGTATATGAACATAGTGAGGAAGAACGCGTAGAGGGAGGCGACAGCCGCGCCCTCGGTGGGCGTGAACACACCGGAGAGGATGCCGCCGATAAGCATGATAGGCGTGAGCAGGGGGAAGAAGGCATCCTTGAAGTCATGCCAGAGCTCATTGCCCTTGGGGAACTTGCGGCAGGGGTAGTGGCGCTTGACAGCAAAGACGTAGACCATGATACTCAGGCAGATGCCGACGAGCAGACCGGGGAGAACGCCGCCGATGAGGAGCTTCGCAATGGAGATGCCACCCGCGGAGACACCGAAAACTATCAGTGGGATGCTGGGAGGGATGATTGGGCCTATCGTGGACGAGGCCGCGGTGATGGCGGCGGAGAAGTCCGTGTCGAAGCCCTCTTCCTCCATGGCCTTTATCTCAATGGTGCCGAGGCCGGCCGCGTGCCTTGTTTCCCTGCTCGCGTCGGCAACGGCGGAGCCGCTCATGCCGGCGAAAACTATACTGGCAAGCACGTTGGCATGGCCCAGACCGCCGGGAATCCAGCCGATGAGGGTGTTGCAGAAGCGGAAGATACGCGTGGTTATGGAGCCGGTATTCATCAGCTTGCCCGCGAGAAGGAAGAACGGGATGGCAAGAAGCGTGAAGTTATTGGCCGAGAACGCAAGCTTCGTGGCGACCATGTCCAGCGGAACATTGCCGAAGCCGCGGGTTATGACGAGCACGAGCAGGGAAACAAGGCCGATCGCATACGGCGCGCCGTAGCCCAGAAGGAACAGCAGCACAAGACCTATAAGAAAAACAGCAATGATCATGCCTCATCCTCCTTTTTTTCGCCGGTGCGCAGCGCGTGGAAATACTTGACCATGTAGTAAACCTGATACACTATCATCAGCGGGAGGCTGATGATCATGGGGATGAAAAATATACGCATGGAGACCGTCGGAAGCGCGCCGAGCGTGCTGTTCGTCGTGCCATAGGCAATGAAGCTTCCGACAAGGACAAGAATATTAAAGAAAATAGATGTCACAGACACTATGATTTCCCAAACGTTATAAAGCTTCGAGGGAAGCTTTTCTATGAGCATGGTGGTGCGGATCTCGCTGTTCTCCTTCTCAACGAGAATGAGACCGAAGAAAACAACGTAGATATAGAGGGCACGCATGAGCTCTTCAGTCCAGGGTGCATTTATATGGAACACAAATCTGAAGAAAACCTGCAAAATGCCGAGTATGGAGACCATTGACACCGAGGCGATGGATGCGAATGAGCCGATTGCGCCGATGATCTTGTCTGCTTTATTCCACAAAGACTTTTCCTCCCTTGCCTTAACAATTCCGGATGGGACTCCGCGGCGGGCAAGGCCGCAGAGTCCCAATGATGTTCAAATTACGTGTGCGTTATATCAGCCTTCGAGACCAAGCTGGGCATAAACTGCCGCCTTTGCCTCGGGAGCCAGAGTATCGGCGCACTCCTTGATGCTGTCCATAGCCGCTTCCTTCCAGAGCTCGGTATCGACCTCGACAATGGTGTGGCCCTCTGCGACCATCTTCTCGATTATCGCATCCTGGTATCATAATTTTTAATAAGTCTTCCTTGGAATATCCTTGTTCCAGTTTATCAGAGATAAAATCTATCTCTGTACTTTTTAGTTCTAGCAATGCTTCACTGAATTTT